>Ga0315331_10002649_pt1 | contig 13525 bp, 12 predicted proteins | sample M160m34915metaG_FD_203456 | JGI IMG/M metagenome (GOLD analysis project Ga0315331, IMG submission 203456) | Ammonia-oxidizing marine archaeal communities from Monterey Bay, California, United States - M1 60m 34915 | ecosystem: Environmental > Aquatic > Marine > Intertidal zone | place: USA...
CCCATATCATTCTTACGTGTATTAAATGGTTTACCAATGTTACTTACCGGACCTGTCTGACCATTCTTAAATGTTGTTTTCAGGATATCTAATCCACCAAAACCGCCATAACCGTCAGAAGAAAAGTAGATCGTTTGGTTATCTGAAGCAATATAAACGGAACGTTCATTTCCTTTTGTACTTACATCTAAACGCTTTAGAAAAGACCATGTGCCATTTGTGTTTGTGCTGTAGTACAAATCCATATTGCCCTCGTATTGACTACCGCATGCGACAATAAATAAATTTCCATCAGGAGAAACAGCCATTCCATCGGTTGCGTAACCGAAATTCGCCCTAAACTCTCTTCTGAAAAAACGATTGATTCCCCCACCTAGTCCTCTGACCCCAATGAGCTCTCGATTCTCGATAATTGCCTCGTAATAAGGCCCACCAGTACCTTCCCAGTTATCTTTCCAACTCTGAAAATATATTTTTTCTCCATCATACGAAACAGAGGGCTCATCCTCACCATTATAGGTATTAATTTCAGAAACAAATTCTGGCCTATCCCATTCATCAACATTTCTAAGTACTCGATAAATATCACCATCCCCTAATCCATTTGACCCCAAACGTGATCGAGTGGACATGAAATATAAAACATCACCATTGGGCATTAATGAAAGATTGCATTCTCGATACTTCGTATTTAAATTGGTTAATTCTTCAATGACAACATTCGAATTAGACTTTAATACCTCTATTTCTTGAGCAAGAAAAGAGTTTACAATTAAAAGAAAACCAATAAAAATTATCCTTTGAAACGTCATGTAATGCATATAAAATTGAAAATAGTCATTTTGTTACAAATGATTTTTATTAAAAGTGCTTTACAATCAAAAAAATAAGTTTACTTTTGTACTTCCTTTTTGAAAGGATAGAACATTTCTTAACTTGACTGTTGTCAAGAATCGAAAGATTGGAATAAATGGTCTGGTAGTTCAGTTGGTTAGAATACCTGCCTGTCACGCAGGGGGTCGCGGGTTCGAGTCCCGTCCAGACCGCAAGCCCATATGGCTGTGGGATTAGAGAAGCTCAGTAAGTATCAAATTTACTGAGCTTTTTGCTGTTTAAATAAAATAAAATTTTTTTATTTATATAAGTTTTTCTAACTTTCGACCAACTATTAATGAAGCAATTTCTTATCAACATATTACCTTTAGTTACATCGCTATGCCTTGTAACTTCATGCCAAAAATCAGACTGTAAAAAAGAGGTGGCAAATCTTAAAAAAGAAATTGCACGTTTAAAAAATGGAGAAAAGGGAAAAATAAACGTCAATCAAGAAAATACGAACAAAAGAGAAAAAATAATCGAACGTTATGATGACGGGAATAAAAAACTTGTTGTAACCTATGTTGGAAACGGAAGCCAAGAGCAAGTCATAAAAAAAATGACTTACTATAATTCCGGGAAAATAAAAGAAGAAGAAAACTATCGAAACAATCAATTGAACGGTCCGTACTACGAATATTACAGAAATGGTCAGATATCCGTTAAAACTGGATTTTCAAATGGTTTAAAGCATGGAAACTACACGGAATATTATTTTGATGGTACGATTTGGGAAACAGGCAGATTTGTTCAAGGAGATTATGATGGAGAATACAACACCTATTTTGTGAGCGGCCAATTAAAAAGTAAAGAAATCTACAAAAACGGCGATAGAATAGAGGCTGTATGGTACAACTCAAACGGAGATGTTGAATTCACCAATTAATTCTTAAAAAAAGAATCCTATTAAATAACCATTATAAAGTTCCTCTTAATGGAGTTTTTAAACTTCAATACTCTATAAGAATCACTACCTTTGAATCATGTCTGATGAGATATACATGCAACGATGTATTGACCTTTCCTTAAAGGGAATGAGAGAGGTTGCTCCAAACCCGATGGTTGGCTGTGTTATTGTACATAATAATATCATAATTGGAGAAGGATATCATGAAGAATATGGCAAGGCCCACGCTGAAGTCAATGCAATCAATCAGATCAAAAACAAGGAGCTGCTTAAAGAAGCAAAATTATATGTTTCGTTAGAACCATGCGCACATACCGGAAAAACCAAGCCCTGTGTTGATCTAATCTTGAAATATGATATCCCTGAAGTTTTTATCGGAATAAAAGACCCCAATCCCAAAGTAAGTGGAAAGGGGATTGAGAAGCTAAAAAAAGCAGGTGTGAACGTGAAAGTTGGCATCTTACAAGACATTTGCCTTGAAACAAACAGGCGATTTTTTACTTTTCATCAGAAGCAACGTCCATATGTGATTTTGAAGTGGGCACAAACACTTGATGGTTTTTTAGACAAGGTCCGCAAGGATAAAGAACAAAAAATCAATTGGATTTCGGCTCCAGAAACACAAACTATAGTGCATAAATGGAGAAGCGAAGAGCAGAGCATATTGGTAGGAAGGAATACCATAATTAATGATAATCCATCTCTTACAGTGAGAGAATATGGCGGAAAAAACCCTGTAAGAATTGTTATTGATAGTCAATTACAAATTGGAGGTTCCTTGAAAATTTATTCAAAAGAAGCTCCGACACTCGTCTTCAATAGATTAAAAAGTGAAAAAATAAATAACATTGAATACATTAAAATCAATGAAACAAGCACCAAGAATATTTTAACTGAACTCTATCAACGAGGTATACAGAGCGTTTTCGTTGAAGGGGGAAGCAGAACCTTGCAATATTTCATTATTGACAATGCCTGGGATGAGGCAAGGGTAATTGTTGGTGACAAAAATTTCAATGAAGGATACAAGGCTCCAGTAATTAATCGGATCCCTGTAAATTCATTAAAATACGGCAAAGATATGATATACTATTTTAAACGAAGATGATCGCATTAGCAGGAACCATAATATCCTCAACCTTAATATTTGTAATATTCCGCTTATTTGAAAAGTATAAAGTGGATACATTTCAAGCTATTGTTTTTAATTATTTCACGGCCTTTATTTGTGGATTCTTATTGTATTCCAATGAGTTCTCCTCCAAAATATGGATTCAGCTGGACTGGATTCCTTATACCTTTTTGGTCTCTTTACTGTTCATTTCATTGTTCTTTTTAATGGGACAGAGCTCTCAAAAAAATGGAGTGGCTATAACCTCAGTTGCAGTCAAAATGAGTTTGGCAGTGTCTATGGTTGGAATGATTTTAATCTATAACGAGGCTCTCACACTCCTTAAAATCACCGGAATCTTATTGGCACTTGCAGGTGTACTCCTTGTATCTATTTCCAAGAATACATCAAGCAACTCAAATAGTTCCTGGAAAATGTTACTCGTTCTTTTTATCGGTAGTGGAATTCTTGACCTTACCTTGAATTATACTCAACAACATGTACTTAACGAGCTTACTCCCGCATTATTTTCATCGTTTGGCTTTGGTATTGCCGGTATAATTGGCTCATTCGTCATTATATACCAAATGGTGTTTAAATCAGTCCAAATTAAATTAAAAAACATCATTGCTGGAATTATACTTGGGATACCAAATTATTTTTCAATATTTCTTTTGCTTAAAACCTATGAATTTATTGACCTGACCAATTCGAGTATTTTAGCTATAGTGAACGTTTCCGTAGTTGTTTTTTCTGCAATTTTTGGTTTTGTAATCTTTCGAGAATTGTTCACTACACAAAAAGCAATTGGGCTAATTGCCTCTATTTTGGCAATACTATCTCTTTACTTCGCTTCTTAATTATTAAATTTAAATATGAAAACTGTTTTAATTTTCTGTTTGCTTGTTTTACCCGCTTTATTAAACGCGCAGCAGAACCTATCACTGGCAGTTCTAAAATACAACGGTGGTGGTGACTATTATGCAAATCCTACCGCCCTTCCAAATCTCATCAAATATTGTAACAAATCACTAGGGACAAAAATAAATGAGGAACCTCCCTACGTAGAGGTGGGGAGTAAAGATCTTTTTCTGTACCCTTTTATTCATATGACTGGACATGGCAATGTTGTTTTCTCAAAATTTGAAGCCGATAATTTAAGAATGTATTTAGAGGCCGGAGGCTTTTTACATATTGATGACAATTACGGCATGGATCAATTCATCAGAGTCGAATTAAAAAAAATATTCCCAAATCAGGAGTTGATTGAATTACCAAGTAGTCATCCTATATTTAACCAAAAATTTAAATTACCTGGTTTACCCAAGATTCACGAACACGATGGAAAACGAGCGCAAGCTTTTGGATTATTCTCCAACGGAAGACTCGTCTGCCTGTATACCTATGAGACCGATTTAAGCGATGGATGGGAAGATCAGACTGTTCATAATGATCCTAGCAACAAACGGCAAGAGGCGCTACAAATGGGAGCGAATATTATTAATTACGCCTTTAACAATTAAGCTTTAATGTTTGTGGTCGTGGCCATCATGGTTGTGTCCATCATGTTCGTCATGTGTAGGATTTGGACTTGCTTCTTCGGCTTCTTGAACATCTAATAATTGAATATCAAAAACCAAATCTGAATATGCCGGTATTGGACCTCTACCCTTCTTACCATATGCTTGATAATAAGGAATAAAAACTTTTATTTTTCCACCTTTACCAATCATTGATATACCTTCTTCAAAACCAGGAATCATTTTCTGAACCTTATAAGTAAAATTGAAGGGCTCATTTCGATCTAATGAGGAATCAAACTTTTCACCATCTTTTCTGAACGTTCCAGTATAATGAAGCGAAACAGGACAACCTTGAGCCGGAATCATTCCCACATTTCCTTCATTTTCAACAACAAAGACTAAACCTGATTCTGACATTTCAGCAGTAGGATAACTTTTTAAAACCTCATCAAACATATACTGACTGTATTGACCTTTTGACATGGCATCAATTTTTGCAAATTCGGCATTGGCACTGGCATTTTCCTCTTTAATTTTTTGAGAAATACTATTAAAGGACTCATTGGCGTTCCACTTCTTGGCTTTTTTACCTTTTCTAATAATTTTAAGTTTTTTGATGACGTCATCTTTTTGGATCGAATCGACCACATCCTGCCCTTGAATCACTCGACCAAAAACAGTATGCTTACCATCCAACCAAGGTGTCGCTTTATGCGTGATGAAAAATTGACTTCCATTAGTAGCAGGGCCGGAATTTGCCATTGACAATATACCTGGACCACTATGCTTTAACGAGTTATCAATTTCATCCGGAAATTTATAACCAGGATCACCCGTTCCATTTCCTAATGGACAACCTCCTTGAATCATGAAATCAGCAATAACTCTGTGAAAGATCAAACCATTGTAATAAGGTTTAGAAATTTTAATTGAATCTTTCTCGAACTTCCCCTGAGCTAAGGCTACAAAGTTACCTACCGTCATTGGTGTTTTCTCATATTCGAGTTGACAATAAATCTTGCCTTTATTGGTTATAAAAAGTGCGTAAACTCCATCTTCCATTTTTGGTTTTTGACCAAAAACCAGAAAAGAAGACAAAACAAATGCTAGAAATAAATATGAATTTTTCATTGATATAGTTTTAGATTTAATTTTTATTCTGATACGATTTCCAAAAGCTCAACCTCAAACACCAAAGGCATGTATGGCATGATTGCACTACCAGGTTGAGGATTCGCACCATATGCCAATTCTTGAGGAATGAAAAACTTGTATTTAGAACCAACCGGCATAAGTTGAACACCTTCAGTCCACCCTTTGATTACTTGATTTAAACCAAATGTAATGGGCTCTCCACGGTCTACTGAACTATCGAAAACAACATCATAAGGCGTTGTTCCATGGTAATGAACCTTAACTTTGGACGTAGCATTCGGTTTTGGACCATTTCCTTTTTCTAAAACAATGTATTGTAAACCCGACGCTGTAACCTGTACATCTTTATTTTTTTTATTTTCTTCTAGCCACTTTTCACCTGCCAATTTTGTAAGCTGATTTTCTTTTTCGGCTTGCTCTGCTTTTAATCTATTCTTTTCCTGAAAATAAGCATTCAATAGTCTATTGTTAGGATCTGAACACAATACGGGGTTTTCATATAATCCATCACCCATGCCTTTCATAATCATATCCTTATTGGCCTCACTCATTTGACCTAAAACATTTTTTGCAATGCTTTGACCAATTAAATAGGAGATACTATCAATTTCATTTTTGAGGGGAGCCTGCGCGTTAATGCTTACGCACATTATACTAAACAAGAAGAGTGTTACTGTTTTTTTCATTTTCTATATATTAATTTCGTTTATCACTTCCCCACAACATTTTATTCCTAATGGTATCGAGAAAATTATTGTTTTCAAATTTAATGACATTTATCATGAAATCCGCTTTCATTATTTTGATTTCTTGACCTTGTTTTATACTTATTGATTTTCCATCAATACTCATAAGATATGAACGGTTCCTACCTTCAACACTCAGCTTTATCGGCATATGGTCCGGAACGACAACAGGACGGACATTTAGGTTATGTGCAGCAATAGGCGTAATGATATGAACCTGGCATCCGGGAGTAATTATTGGTCCACCACAGCTCAAATTGTACGCTGTGGACCCTGTAGGAGTTGAAACGATTAATCCATCCGACCAATATGTATTTAAAAAATTATCATCCAAGGATACATTAACAGCAACCATCGAGGTCGTGTCTTTTTTATGTATTGTCAATTCATTCATGGCAAAGTATTCTCCACCTGTAGCTCCATCGACCTCCACTTTCAACAAAGATCTCTTTTGAAAAAGATATTTTTTTACCTTAATAGCATGTAACGCTTCTGAGATCTGATCCATCGAAACATTTGCCAAAAAGCCTAAGCGCCCCATATTAATCCCCATAACAGGGACTCCCGAATTTTTGATATAGCTCACACACTTCAGAAAAGTTCCATCCCCCCCCATACTTATGACCAAATCTACACCGCTCTTTAAATCCTTATCTGAATTAAACGTATTGTATACAAAATCAATTTTCTTTTTTTGATCAATAGAATTTGCCAATTCTTCCTCAATCATTAGCTTCCAACCAAACGATTGAATAAGCTCAAAAACATAATAAAAGCTTTTTAGATTTTGCTTGGAGACTTTCCTACCGTAAATAGCAATCTGCATCTTTAAAAATTCAAATAGTTCATAAGTACATCATACCGCCATTGAAGATCTTCATCTCCACCGCCTTTCTGATAGGCAGCTTTCACCACATAATCATACCTTTCAAAGGTACGAATGATACTAGTTAAATCTTCTTGATTGATTTTAAGAGTAACATCAAGTTTTGTTGATGAGGCATTTGATAGAATTGTGGAGCTCAATATTTTCGCATCATTACTTTCAACAATTTGACCAATTTGTGCCATTGAATAATCCAATTGATTAATCTCTAGTACTAAAATCCCACCCTTTTCTTTTATGCTGGATGTCTCTGCAATGGATGTCATCAGCTGAAAAATACTCGTGCATCCCAAGTAGTGTTCATTTTCATCCAAAATTGGAATGACACTGATTTTATATTCAGATATTTTCGAGAGTATTTCAAATAAATGTGCATTCGAAAAAACAAATGGTCGTGGAAGGTGCTGAAATAATACATCAAGATTTTCTGAGAAGCTCATTTTATCTAAAATGTGTGTCTCAGAAACGAGGCCTACAAAATTACCATTCTTTAATACTGGAAGATGAGAAACTTTAAATTCATCCATCCATGAAAGCGCTTTTTCACCCGTATCTGTGTGAACAAGTGGAGGTATTTCATATGTTATTAAATCAATTGCAATCATAAGGCTTCCAAAGTAGTAAAATCATTTCAGAGTTTGTAATTTTATCACTCCAAAATTTGTACCATGATTCATCTAAGTGTAAATATTAATAAAATTGCCACAATTCGAAATGCCAGAGGTGGGAATTTACCCGATGTTACCCAATTTGCTATAGACTGTCAACGCTACGGGGCAAATGGAATTACTGTTCATCCTCGGCCAGATGAAAGACATATTACCTTAAAGGATGTGTATAGTATTTCTGAGCATATAGATACAGAATTTAACATTGAAGGCTATCCAGATGAGCGGTACATGAAAATCATTAAAGACATCAAACCTCATCAGGCAACCTTGGTCCCGGATCCTCCGAATGTACTTACATCAAATAATGGATGGAACGTAAAAAAAGAGATGGAAAGACTCAAGAGAATTATAGAGAAATTACATGAAACTGGAACGCGCGTTTCAATCTTTGTCAATGCCGATGAAAGAAGTATCGTTGATGCCGTAAAAACCGGAACTGATCGCATAGAATTATATACTGGACCTTTTGCTTCTGAGTTTACAAATAACCCAAAAGCTGCTATTAAGAATTATTCGAAGGCAGCTTTAATTGCAGGAGAATCAGGTTTATTGGTTAATGCCGGACACGATTTAAATCTTGAGAATTTACGCTATTTCAAGGATCATGTAAAACCACTTTCGGAGGTTTCTATTGGGCATGCACTTATCTCTGATGCTTTATATTATGGGATTGAGGACACGATCAGAAGGTATAAAGACTGCCTTTAATTACTTGTCTTTGGGAAGATGTACTGTTCGTTGAGGAAATGGTATACGAATATCATTTGCTCTAAACAACCGGTCAATTTCGAACCGAATTTCAGATTTGTAAGTCTGTATATCCCAATGCTGATCTGCCCAAAAAATAAGCTCGAGATTCAAACCGTTTTCCCCAAAGTCTGACAGACGAACCAATATTTGTTGCGTTCTTTTTACTTTTGGATGAGACAGTGCCGCTGTTTCAAGTAGCTTTTTTACAAGGTCAGTGTCAACACCATAGGCAACACTCACAACTATCTTAAATCTTGTCAGACGAGAACTATGACTCCAATTTTCAACTTGATCCCTCGTTAAAATTGAATTTGGCATTACAAGTACATTCCCTTCCCAAGTTTGGATTTGTGTCGTCCGAATATTAATCTTCTTGATTTTAGCTACAAGATTTATATCTTTTTCAGAGGAGGATATCTTTATTATATCTCCGACTTTTAAGTTTCCCTCCAACAAAAGAATAAAGCCCGCGATCAAATCTTTAAATGCATCTTGCAAACCAAGACCAATACCAACAAGTACAGCAGCTGAACCAAATAAAAGATTAGATAATGGAATGTTTAATGCTTGAAAACAAAATAATATGGAAAATATATAGATTACATATTTTGCCAATTGGGTGAAGATATAAAGATTCCCCTCATTGTATTTCGGATTGTCCTTTAGTTTTCTTGCGATATATAACCTACTGATAAACACAGCCAATCTCGCAAGGAATAGCACAGTTATGATAACAATGATATGGTAAAATGCAATTTTAATTTTTGATAATTTAATGATTGGGTAATTCAATAGATCATCAAAATCAACACCTGGATTATTTACGCGCAAACTTAATATGGCAATATAAAAAGCTAATAAATAGATGCTTTGGCTTAGCAGCTTTATCCACGCAAGTTTTTTTCCTTGAATTCGTATTTCCGTCTTTCGGACATATTTATTTAGCATTCCTAATGCTATTCTTCTCCCTCTGTATGCAAAATAAAACAGAACAATCAGAAACAATATATTCCAAATGTTTAAATCAAATGGCCCTAAACTAAAAAGAGATGCATTCATTATTTTAATATTATTCTACCCAGTTTATCGGATAACTTTTTCTTTACTCGTTCATAACTCATTTGCTCTCCTAGCAAACTTAACAACTCTTCATCATCACTTGATGATTCTTGAATCTCTTTTTTCACTTTTAACAAAAGCTTATCTACCTTGTGATATTTAAAATTATAAACCGAATTCATTACTGATTTATAGATGTTATCACTTTCTGACTTGGTATAAATATTATACTTCTGTATCCAATTGTGACTTAGCTCTATTTCGTTACTTTCGATATTGGAAACGAAAGATACTATTTTTTGATTCTCTAATTTTTTAAAATAAGAAGCTGTGAGCAAAACATTTTCGGCTAAGCCTTTTTCGAACATGTCATATATCAATCGATATTGATCATTATCAAAGGACAATTCATCTCGAGAGAGCTCCTCACAGATTAATTCAATGACACAGCATGACTTATCATCATCCTCTTCTTCTCCTGAAATTAATATTTCTTTTGTGCCAAAGAGAATCATATAACGAATCAAGTCTAATTCGTATTCATCATTTTTAGCTACATCAACATTGGAATCAACCCTCTTTTGAATCGGATCTGATACAGGAGATTGTTCGACATAAGCTGGGTGATTACTAGATTTAGAGGCTTTTGAACGCAATAATTTCAAAAGCTCATTCGCAATAGTGCGTTCTTCAATATCAAATTTTTTCGCAATTTCTTGCACATAAACACTACGTGTAATTTGATCAGGAATGAGTGATACAGATTTTAAAACCTCTCTAATTAAATTTGACTTCTTTATGGGGTCATTTTCAATACCATCCATTAAAACTGAAGCCTTGAAAGTTATAAAGTCCTGCTTATTGTCCTCAATCATATGAGTCAATTCTTCAAGAGAGCTCTTTTTTGCAAATGAATCAGGGTCTTCCCCATCAGGAAACATCACAACTTTGACATTTAAACCTTCCTCTAAAATAATGTCAATACCTCGAAAAGATGCTTTAATCCCAGCAGCATCTCCATCATATAATATGGTTAAGTTTTGAGTGTATCTCTTGACAAGCCTTACCTGCTCTTTAGTTAAGGATGTACCTGAAGAAGAAACCACATTTTGAATACCCGACTGAAATAAAGAAATAACGTCAGTATACCCCTCGCACAAAAAACACTCATCCCTTTTTATAATCTCGCCCTTTGAGAAATAAAGTCCGTATAAAATTTCGCTTTTATTGTAAATTGGACTTTCTGGCGAATTATAGTATTTGGCAACCTTTTTATCACTTTTCAAGGTTCTACCACCAAAACCCAATACCCTTCCAGATATGCTATGAATTGGAAATATAACCCTTCCTCTGTAAAAATCGAAAGTGCGATCGTCCTTTACTTTTATCAAACCGACTTTGGAAAGGTATTCGCTTTTATATCCTTTTTTTATTGCAGATTTTGAAAAATCATCACTTTTATCAATACAATACCCTAGCTGAAATTTTTCTATCGTTTCCGCAGTATATCCTCGCTCTACAAAATAACTTAAACCAATAGACTTGCCCTCATCACGAGAATGCATATTATCCTGGAAATATTGATTTGCAAAATCATTAATCACGAAAAGACTTTCTTTCTCTGAAATACTCTCCAGCTCTTCTTTGGTCTGCTTTCTTGCTTCTGGTATTTCTATACCATATTTGTCAGCCAGCCAACGTAAAGCTTCTGGATATGAAAAGTGTTCTTTTTCCATTAAGAAGGTAACCACTGTACCTCCCGTTCCTGTAGAAAAACACTTAAAGATTTGTTTTGCAGGTGAAACGACAAAAGAGGGTGTTTTTTCATCTGTAAATGGGCTTAATCCTTTCAAGTTTGAACCTGCTTTTTTAAGCTGAACGAATTCACCAATAACCTCCTCTATGATCGCGGTTTGCATAATCTGATCAACAATATGTGGAGGGATTTTACTCATTCATTCGTATAGTTAATCTCATTTACTTTTTGTCCTTTCTCGTTGTAAAATTTCCAGATCCCCACTTTCTGATCCTGATTATATTCTCCCGTGTAATATAGTGCACCATTTGAATGCTTTACAATTGAAAAGCCCTGTTTACGACCATTCGTATAGGTTGTCATAGACATTTCATCTCCACTTTCATTGTAGTAATACCAGGTTCCATGTCTCCTTTTTAACCTGTCTAAACCGCCTTCAATTTTAACCTGTTTTTTGCCCGGGTACCATTCCTGACATTTAAAATCTACAGTATCATTTAGATTACCGTTAATAATGTCATTTTGCGCGTTTCCCTTTGAGTCAGACACCCCTTCCTTATTAACATCAAGTTCCATGGTCACACCATCTCCACAAGAGAAAAGTACTGCTATGAATATAATATAAATCAAAGGATTTTTCATTTATTTCTCTCTATTTATTGTATAATTAACCAAATCAATCAGTGAACTTTTCGCGTCACTATCGGGATACCCATGCAACAATTTTTTGGCCTCTTCTGCCAATTCATTCATTCGTTCAAAAGCATAGTCTATTCCCCCATGTTCGATCACTAAATCAGTAGCCCGTTTAATCATTTTCGATTCTTCGTTATGATTCTTAATTATTTTTTTTAATTCTTTTTGAATTTTTGGAGGTGAATTGCGAAGAACATAAATAAGTGGCAAGGTCAATTTTTGTTCTCGAATATCAATCCCTGTTGGCTTACCAATATTATTTGGAGCACCGTAATCAAATATATCATCCTTAATCTGAAAAGCAAGACCAACTTTTTCTCCGAACATTTTCATTCCCTCTCGTTGTTCTGCTGCATTTACACTAATGGCACCAGCTTCACAACAAGTAGAAATCAAGGATGCTGTTTTTTTTCGAATTACGTCAAAGTATTCCTTTTCAGTAATGTCGAGAGTTCTCGATTTTTCAATCTGTAGTAATTCACCTTCACTCATCTCTTTTACGGAACGTGCAACGACACCCAAAAGGTCTGTATTGTCTTTTTCTAATGACAACAATAAAATTTTGGAAAGCATATAATCACCAACAAGAACAGCGATCTTATTTTTCCATAAAGCATTAACAGAAAAAAAACCTCTCCGCTCATTAGCGTCATCAACGACGTCATCATGTACAAGGGTTGCCGTATGTAAAAGCTCTACCAAAGACGCTGCACTGTATGTTTTTTCGTTTATTTCACCTAGCATTTTAGCACTAAGAAAAACGAAAAGCGGCCTCATCTGTTTTCCCTTTCGTTTCACAATATAATGGGTGACCTTGTCTAATAGAGGGACATTTGACTTTAAAGCATCTTCAAAATGAGATTCAAATTGATTTAATTCGCTCTTAACAGGATTCATTATCTCTTCAACACTACGCATCATACAAATATAGAAAAACGACTCATGCTATATTCGATAATATCTAATTAGCGAGATAAATGCATATTTCTTTCGGAATAAACTTTTGTAAAAAAAGGATCTTTAAGATTATCAATAAATCTAATGGCTTCCCCAGTAGACTTCATTTCTGGCCCCAATTCCTTTTTGACATCAGGGAATTTTTCGTAAGAAAAAACAGGAATTTTAATAGCATATCCTTTTTTTCTTGGAGCAAAATTAAAGTCCTTTACTTTTTTCTCACCCAGCATCACTTTTGCTGCGTAATTGACATAAGGTTCATCATATGCCTTGGCGATAAACGGTACTGTTCTTGAAGCACGAGGATTTGCCTCTATGACGTATACCTTATCATCCTTAATAGCAAATTGAATATTAATTAGGCCTACCGTTTTTAATTCGACTGCAATCTTCTTAGTGATGTCCTCTATTTGAGTCATGACAAAGTCGCCT
>Ga0315331_10002650_pt1 | contig 13523 bp, 19 predicted proteins | sample M160m34915metaG_FD_203456 | JGI IMG/M metagenome (GOLD analysis project Ga0315331, IMG submission 203456) | Ammonia-oxidizing marine archaeal communities from Monterey Bay, California, United States - M1 60m 34915 | ecosystem: Environmental > Aquatic > Marine > Intertidal zone | place: USA...
TTTGCTATTTCCTCACCGTCTAACGTATACATTAGATCTCTGTTTACTAATATATATTCTGTTATCTGTGAATCAAATGCCAAGCCGTTATATGAAATATGAAAAGATTGTTCTTCAATATTTCCATCTAAGAAATCTATAAACTTATCAAAGTCATTACGCAATTTGCCACAGGTAAATACATGTACTTCATTTGTTTTATAGTGTTCAAAAACACCAAGAAAACAATTTACATTTGTTTCATAATCCATTACCCAATGACTCATGTTTTAATTTTTAGGCATAAAAATAGGGACACGTGGTCCCCATTGATATGATATGTTTATAAATTACATTTCCTTTCCTGCCATATCTACAATCGCTGGCTTTTCTTGCTTAAGCAAATCTAGTGCAGGTTCTGAGTCAATGTTTCTTAAATGCTTACTCCAATTAAAGGAATCAGCATTAACGCCAAATGATTCAATAAATGCTACTTGCTCATCATACTCTGGAACATAGTATTCTTGAAAAGTTTTCATGATTACTTCTTTCTCTTTGTATGTTTTACCATTTGCTTTTGGCTTCTTAGCTTGCATAGGATTACCATCTTCATCTAACCGTGCAGTCATATGAAAGTTTTCTTTCTGAATTTTACTAATTACTACTAACAATGTAGTAGTAGGATCATAAATTACTTCTGAATATGGGCAATCATTTGTTACAGGAATCATCTTAAATGTATTTCCTTTACCGAGATATGTGCTTATCATAAGCATATTCTTTCCGTAAGTTGTTGCTTTTTTTGTCATTGGTTTATCTTTTTGTTTTTATCAAATATAGAACTTTTTTCATTAACTCTAAATGATTCTTCTTTTAAATCTGGTTTAGAGCATAACTGTTTTACACCTTTTAACAGATCAACAGGTACGTCATATAACTTTGCATATTGATCGTAATAGTTTAAAGGATATAAATAACTCCTAATCATTGTATGATTTTTAACATTGTTCTTAAAAAAATTCAATATCTGTTTCTTATAATCATTATCTAAATCTGTATACTTACCTTCTATAATAATATCATACTGCTTTTTATATTTTGAAAAATCAAATACATATGCGCATGAACCATCATCTAATTCTATATAAGTATCAAATAAATTATTACCTAATAGTTTAACTTCTTCAAATAACTTGAACTCTTTATCTTTTCTTATATGATAATTACAAATTAATTTATAATCATCTAACTCATAAGTCCCTTCCCAAGACATAAACGTTTGCTTGGGAACTACACTTACACCTCTTCTTATTGCGAGTAAAGGATATAAAAATATCCTACTCTTTTGAATGTATGTTCCTTGTATACTTTTAATCACCATACTATAAATATACCTTTTTTAATGCAAATTCATAAGGTAAATCATATCTTTGAGACTCAACATGCCAAGTAACTTTAGGCAGTATGTCATGTACAAATTCTATTTTCCAATTGTCTAATGTGTCTTTTGATACAGGAAATGTATACAACTGATCAAACCTATCAAACACAACAAAATTAAAATTTATATCAGATGAACTAAGTTTAATGTCAAGTTCTTCTTCAAACATTACTCTTACTAATTCAACATATACTGCAGCTTGCAATGAATATCTATAGAAATCCACAGTCTCAGAAAATTTTGAGAGATCTTTACTGGTTGTTTTAAAGTCATTGATTGTCACTTTAGAATTTTTATCTACAGTTACATTATCAAGTATACCTTTTAAACCAAATCTAGAACCTCTAACATTCTTAATATCAATTGGATACTCACACTTAACATCTTGATACAAGTCTTTGTATTCACCAAGACCAAGAAGCTTTAAAGTATCTAAATCTTCTTTGATTATGTCTACACGTCTAGTGCATTTGTCAAGCATCTCTGAATCAATAATTTCTTTACTACCTTTTAACTGAAGAAACTTATAATACTCTTCAGTGTTAGGTTCAATTATCTTTTTCAATCTTTTTGAATCTCCTGTTACGCCATCTTTTGTATCCTTTAAAGACTGATGTTTGTCTAACTCTTGTAACTTTTTAAGAATTAAAGTCTCATTATCTTCAAGGCTACTTCCCTTACTACTGTTTTCAAAAACATATTTTGCTACTGCTATATTTGTTGGGCTAGGTAATTTATCGCTAGCCACTATGTATTTAGAATCAAACTTTTCATTATCTAATAATAGATAATGTATAAGACTGCCTTCTAATAGGTACTTCTCAGTACTTATTTCCTTTTCTCCTAATACATATTCTTTATAGAATATCTTAGGCGTATCCAGCAGCTTTTTCAAACTGCTGTAACTAAATTTAAAATTGTCTAAATCTAATTGTCCGTTGCCCACCATAAGTCTGCCGCCACCTTGTCTGTCCATAAGTTTTTATGTTTAATTTTATTTTCAATTGTATCCAAACCTAGATATCTTAATTCTCCCTTACTTAAATCTAAGTAAGTTAATAAAGATCTAAATCCTACGTGATCATAACCTTTAATCTTTCTAAGATCATATCCATATTTATGTAAAAGCGCGTACAGAAATGCTATGCTACTTTCAAAATCACAATTAGTCATGAGCTCCATCAACAAACTTTTATTCTCTTCATCTTCAGACATTGCAAAGTTTTTCCAATCTAAATAGTTATCCCTAGTTATAGATATCTTATTTGAATTTGAAATCTTTAACAAAGAATCTTCCGTATAATATTCTTTATTTGTTAAGAATAATTCCTTGTTTAAAGGTTTTATGAATTCCATATTACCTTTGGAATATTTATCTAGAGTACTCCATTTTCTTGCAGACCATGTATCTATATTAATTGTATTATGAGCAGCTACAAAATTTCTCAAACTATCAGTCAAAGTTAATGAGAGAATATTTCTATACCAGAAATATTTTGCATAAGAACTGTGAGCAATACCAAATGTAGTATGAGGCATATCTAAATAAGCTTTTATAAAAGTCATAGCTCTCTGTCTGTTTTCTTCATCAACATGCCAATATTCAGTCTCATCTCTTTCTATATAAATATCTTTAACAAAATTATATAGTGCCTTACCTTCTACAGGTAAAAATCTATTTGAAGTAAAATGTTTTGACTCTCCGTAAGTATCAGCAGGTAACACAATACAATCTGCTTTAGCAGGTTTAACTGTAGTTATAAAACCTAATGATTTAACTTTATGCCTAGGTATAGCACAACCAGGAGTAATATAAATTGTTTGTCCTTTCTGTTCAATTTCTTTATTAAGGTTATGATGCAGATCTATTTCACCTGCAGTAAATCCTTTTAATATAGATGTTGATATGGTTTGGTGATTATCTCTGTTCTCTTTTGAAGCAAAATTTATTAGTACTAAATTGTTCATATGTTTTTTAATTTAAATAAAAGTAGAGGGAGGCACGCCATACAGCCTCCCTGAATTAGTGATTTAGGCCTACTAAAACTACTTAATGAAAAGGCAGAGGTGTGCTCCATTGTTTTCGGTTGATGCCGGTCTTAACCATACTAGCGTCCACTTTTACACATGCCTTATTTTATTAATTACTTAGTAATATACTCTTGAACTTTAGAATCAAATAACATCTTTGAAAACTTAGCTTTATTCCCATTGATAATCTTCTTTACAAGATGATATTTTAAATCATTAGTAAATATATCAGGGTCATTAACAAGAAATTTCATCCTAGATAGTATAGCATCAGTTATCTTGTTATCACTTGCATAGTTTAAAGTATAATTAATGAATCTAGTAGTGAGTATACTTGCTATATCAGCTCTATAATCACCGTTCTCATTTATTGCATCTAGCATTTTCTCTTTGAGTAATACAGGATCTACATCCAAAAGTATTTCTTTTGGCGTTACTAGTTTATCTAAACGATTATTAATGAATGAAGTAAACATAGTTGCTACTTCACCACCAACAGATCCTTCACCAACCATTTGTATCATTGGCAAGTGTTCTTCAAAAACTTTATAAGAGCTAATACAATTAAAGAATGTAGTAATAGATCTTGGATTAACTCTATCACTAATGATTTCAGGATGCATTAAAACAAAATTAATACACCTGCCATCAATAGCATTCTCTTCTGCCCACTCTGCCCAACGTTCATGATTCCATTTCATAAATACTGAAACGAATCTTGTTCTCTGTGCAACGTCAATTGAATTAACAAGATATTCACCGTCATCTGGATTAGCAGTCAATAATATATGCCAATCTTTTGGTAGCTTCCAAGAAATATATTCTTGTCTATCTACTAATTCCATAACAGCTTGAATAAATCTCATATCTGCACGGTTCCAATCATCTAGCATTAGTATACCACCTTTCGTCTTATCTGCTATCCATTCTGGTGGACAGTAGGACATACGCTTACTACCTGTAAATTCATATCCTTGTTTAGCGTATTGGTCAATAGCATTTTCATCTACCCATATACAATCTGTCCCTGCACTATCTGCTTTTACTGGTACTTTCTTCTTAACTTTTATTACTTGTCCGTTAGGAAGTGTTTTTTCTTCTTCAACTACTGTGTATTGAGGCTCAACTTCTTTTGCTGCACCTTCTTTACACATTTGAAATTGTCTAACAGGAAACCCAACAAGGTCACCTAACTCTTCTATCTGTGCTAGATTTAGCTTAACCAAATCTAAATCATACTCTTCTGCCATTTGTATAGCAACACTAGTTTTACCAAGACCAGATGGTCCAATAACTTCTGAAGCTACAGGTTTTTTACCTTGCGCTTGAATGTGTCTGTTGTTCTCAATAATGTGTTTGAGAAAGTTTTTCATTTCTCCTGAGTCTAATTTTACTTCGTTCATTTTATTTTTCTATTTGTATTACTGTTCCTGGGAGTTCATCATAGGCTGAGCCGTTTGATGATATCACCCATAATATATGTCCCTTTGCGTTATCTGGGGCATATGCTTCTCCGTCTGTAAAGTACATCAAGCATGAGTACTTATTTATATGTTCATTATAGTGATCTATTACAGGTTGAAAACTTGTTCCTCCTCTGCCATGTATCTCTAATTCTTTTTTAGGATCAAACTTTCCTATATGCGATATTGATGTATCACACTGTACAATTGTAACATCTGCACCTGTCTTCTTTAAATGATGTAACTCATTGAGAAACTCTTTTAATTCACCTGTACTAACAGATCCTGATGTATCAATACCTGCCAATATATGTTTGTGTCTCTTAATCTTAAGGCCTGGAAACTCAGGAGATCTTTTGTTGTATTTTCTCCTAGACTTTTTAGTATAAGTCTTTGAGGACTTACCAATAAATCTTCTCATAAAACCTTTCCAATCAAATGCAGGAGGGTTTAACTGCTTTAGTCTAGCAAGTATTTCAGAAAACTCTCCTGGAATTGTTCCTTGAGATTTAGAAACTTGATCTGCTACTTGTTGAACTATATGACCTGTTTGTGACTCAAGCATTTTTTGTTCAGCTTCACTAAGTTGATTAGCATAATCATGATCAATCTCCCCTACCGCATTTCCATTTATTATTAACTGACATGTTCCAGACTGCTCAATTCTCTCAGTAAGATTTTGATCTTTCATGATTTCATTATAGTAATGCTTTGTGCCTTGCTGCTCACTGAAATCTAAATGAGGATGATCTCTTTGAAAATCATCAAGCATGCACCCGTAATACTTATCTCCAGGTTGTGGTAGATAATCAGGGTTTATATATTGATTTACTTCTAAATCCATAGCTACATTAAGTACTTTTTTATTTTCGTAACTTTCATAGTTACATAAATGAAAAAATCCAATATGCAATAGCTCATGTTTTAATACACCTATTCTATGATCATCAGGAATGCTTTCCCAAAATTCATCATTAATAAAAAGATTGTAGTTCATTCCTTTTACACCAACAGCTGCTGTATTTATTTTCTTACTCCAAAGTTTAATTAATGATAAAAGAAGCAATCCGTAGAAAGGTTCTTTTAACATCAACGTTTTGGTAGCTCTTGCTAAGCTTTCATCTTTATTATACGTATTCAATCCCGTCATATTCAAATGTTATTTTAGTTTTTAATTTGGGAATAGTTATATAAATATCTTGCAACTTATATGCAAAAAACTTTAGTACTATTGCTTTACCTTTAGGACTACCGCAATTTAATACATCTCTGTATTTCATACTTGTTATAACTCTATACCTTGCTCTAACATGTTGACTCTTACAATCTTTATCAAGTTTTAAAGCATCTAATAATTTATCAACTGATTTATTAAATGGAGAATCATTAGGTCCAAAGGTTAGCTTAGGTTGAAATCTTAATAACCATAACGTTTGTGCCAGGTTATCTTCTCTGAATTTTTCATCGCTCATTAAAGCTGTTAATAGTTCTATAGCTAGTATTTTATCTTCTGGTGTACCATTTAATTGGTCAGAAATATTTTTTAATTTTTCTTCTGTTATAAACATTAGTCTTCTAATTTTTGCGTTCTTATCATCCACTCTGGTGGTTTACTTGCATGAATATTATCTACCCATTCTTTTGCAGTAGGTATGTAACCATAACAATCTTCTCTAACATGCTGCTCTGCAACATATCTAGTGTATACAATCTTCTCATCTGAGTTTGTAAATGCTTCTCCAAATATTTGTTCACATTCAAAGATCCCTTCACTGTGGTGACGAAACATTCTATGTTTAGAATGTCCGTACCAAGCTTTAGTTTCATCAAACCATTTATGAATTATAATATAATCTTCCCATACGCCACCAAACTTTTTAGCTGATGATTTAGCGTGTTGTATTGGATGTGACATTACAATTCTTGTGTTTCAAAATTACCTTCATGATTGTAACTTTCATTTTGTGTATACTGTACAATATTTAAATTCTTAAATTTCAAAGATGGTACTTCTATTACTAGACAACCATAACCTCCGTCATTATTCCACCAATCCTCTATATTGTTTAAATGTTCATAAGCCATGTCTTCAATCAACTGTTGATCTAATTTATTTGGTCTTAATACTTCTTCATAATCATGTGCTGAGATATTTAATGTGTCTTCATTCCAACCATCTTGCATTTTCTCACAAGAGTTTGATATATAAGTGACGTTTTCTATTGCTCCACTGTCACCACCACCCATGTACTCTGCATGTATATACCCAATACCTGCTTCTACTAATAATGTTATTTCCTTTTCTGTCATTTCTTTTTAATTTATTTTTCCTTTATAAAATCTTCCTAATATATTTCCGTTTAAATAATGATCCTTTTCTAAAACCCCATGCTTAAATTGAGCTTTGGTTTCTTCATAAGTCAAGGATGCTTTGCTAAAACAAATTTTAAGTACGGTTCTATATATCATTTTACCATCTTTGTATGCTTGCTTTAGTTCTTTGTTGCTACTGAAATAGTCTTCATAGTCTAACTTAATGACCGTTTCATATTTCTTAGTTCTCTTGTCTGTCATAGCAGCTAGCGCTTTCTTTCCAAACTTTTTCTTTCTCTTACTGTAAAAATTTTTCTTACCAATATAAGCGTACATTATCCCGCTTTTGGTGTCTAAATAGTTCATTATGTAAACAAATCCTACAGCACCTTCTGGTATCAAGTTCTCATTAAAATCTAATAACTTTTTTTTACTTGGTCGATCAGGAGCATCTATTTCTATTTTCCAAGGATACATGTCCTCCTTTATTTTATTCTTTAAACTTTTCATGGTAGATGTTTTATTGTACCAGTTAATGCTTTAGTTAATATTGGATAAAGATGTTCTCTAGTTGTACGTAGTCCATGGGATTCTATACAATCTGATATGTCTTTCTCTAATCTTAAGTGTGCAAATGGCACGTTGTATTTTTCTTTGTATTTAAGCATAGCTTTAATGCCTGCTTCATCATTGTCAAATAATGTACAAACAGCATTATAACTTCCTTTTAATTTTAGAATTACATGTTTTGGAATCATTGTATTCTCACTATCCGGAGCTATACATTCTGCGTTTGTAAATCCTAATTTATGAAAAGCAAGCAGATCTTTCATAGAACTACATATAATCAAATACTTTTTGTCAAATGTTAGTTGATCAACTCCTTGAATATAATCTTGGACTTTAAAAAATCTTTTATCTGATAACGGTTGATATATTTTATACAAGTCTCCATTCTCTCTATAATAACCATACATCCTTAGTCCTGTGATTTCAAAATAATCATCTTTATCTTTTTCTAAAACAAAAGATTTGATAGGTCTGACATTGTAATGATCTAAAATCTTAGATCCAATTTTGTATTTATTCCAATAATTTTTATCTGACAATGTCCACTCTCTGTTTACATGAGATTTAATTTTAAACTTGTTTCTTATTTTAAATTGCGATACGTCATACTGTTTATGATCTAATAAATAATTATTGTAATCACCTATGACTTTTAATGCTGCTTCTCCAAACTTAAGATTAAAAATCTCTTTAACTAAGTTCATACCATCACCTTGTAATCCTGATGAAAAATCTTTGAACTTATATCTGTTATCTTTAAAGTAAACAAACATTGATGGTTCTTTATCTTTTGAATTAAAGATTGATGTCATCTTTATATCTTGACCATCTAACTTTTCTGTTAAATTTAAATAGTATTCAAAAATCCATGTCTCTGGAACTTCATTTAAATCAGATACTAATTGTGTTGTTCTTATCATAAAATTGGTTTAATAAAAAAGAGGGACTGTTACATCCCTCTTTAATTTGAATATCAAGGAAGCCCACTAATGAGCCCCAACAATTAATGATATTTTTTATAGATCAAACTCAGGAGCTTTCTTATCATCACCGTCACTAAATCCATCATCTAAAACTTTAGGTGTGATTTTTGTCCAGTGCTCATCTTCGTTGAATTCAATAAGATTGCTATTCTCTACATCTGCAGATTCAATAACAGTCATACCTTTCTTACCTTTTGGAAAGAATAAATCATAACCAACGTAGCTGCTGTTTTTTCTTTCAAACTCTTTACCTGCTACTACTATGTTAAACCATTTATCTTTAAAAGGTTTATCTGTATCAAAGCCTTCTACAAAATCTTCAATTGTAGCGTACTTTCCATCAGCTTCTGCAAACCAAGGTAAACATCCACATGCTTTACATAAAGTTTTCATTTGCTTTAGAATCTCCATGTCTCTACTGATCTTGATACCGCTTTTAGTTTGGCCATCTTTATAATAGTAACGATTAGTTTTTACAGTACCAATTTGACCTTCATATCTTCCTTTAGATTCATCTTCTGTATCTCTTAGAAAGCCTTCAAATCCTTCAATAGGTTTTGTTTCTGTGTTCAATAACAAAAAGTAACCATTGTCATTATCCATAAATGGATATCTTTTTAAATTAATGCCATTAATTTTTAATGTGTTTACTCCAGGAGTAATTGTTTTTGCTTGTCCCCCACCTTGTGAGTCTACTACGTCTTTTGTACTTAACATACTTGTTTTTTAAAAAATTATTAATTAATCAATATAAATTTCATCCCAATGGGTTGTAAATTTATTGTCTTCTAGTTCACTAAGAACTATTTCTTTATTCCTTAAGTGCTCTGGTCTAGCACCGCATGCTACAGAATCATTTGTAGCAAAGCTCAGGATATTTTTATTTCCTTTTCTATATAGATAACCTATGGCATCAGATTGAGATGTCATAATTCTTTTAATTTTACCTGTGAGATCTAGATCACTGGAAGTAAATTCTGCACCTGCTTTTTCTAGCATTACATCTTTTATGTGACCAACTAGTATAACTCTAGGTGCAAGAGTCTTAATGTATTCTATGCTTTTAACCATGGCTTCTCTTAAATATGCATAACCTGCACCATTAGGAAGGTTTAATATGTTTCCATACTGCATCTTTCCTGAATCTGCTGTTAGATTACCTTTAGCATCTTTTTTAAACCAAGATTTACCCATAGGTTTTCTTGCATATAACTTTTCAGCAAAAGGAATACACTTGTCTTCAAGTGCAGTTATTGTATCTACTGCAACATACTTGTAAGGATGTCCTGCTTTTTTAATTTCTTCACCAATTTCTTTTATATCTTCAATACTATTTGCTTTAATCTTGACAGCATCTAAAAAATTAGAACCATTTTCTAAGTCTAATAAAAGACAATCAGGTAGTTCAGCAAGTAAAGAAGACTTGCCAACCTTTGGTTTAGAAAACATAATCAAATTGTTTGGACTCTTTGTAGTTGCTTTAACTTTTTTTGTAGGTAATTTAATACTCATTTATTTATTTATTTTTAATTGATTCAATTAATTTGTTTAGCCACGCTTTATGGCTTACAGGTTCTTTCCACATAACTGATGCAAAATCTCTAATAGTCATGCCTTCTAATGGTAAATCAGAGTTTTGATCTGGTATGTCATCAAACTCTTCTATCTTTTTCCATTCGTCTTTACTGTATTGTTCTGTTATATTTACTAATTCATCAATAGGAACTAAAAACCTTCTGTCTCCTGTTGTTGGATGGGCTTCAGACTGCATGTATTCTTCTGCATAGTTTGGATTATAAATCCATTTCCATAATCTTCTTTCATCATCTTCAGGTTCATAGTCTCTACTACAAAATTCAGTGTATATATCTACACCACCTTTAGCTTCTGATGGATAAAACCCAACAATTAAATCTCCTTCATGCTTATATGCCATGCGGGGTATAAACTTTGGATTTTCTACTCCTTCTTTTTTAAAAAGTGCTGAATGTTTTTCTTGTAATTTTAATATTTTTTCTCTTTTAGTGGGCTTACTATTTCCACCGAGATCTTTTGTACTAATCATCTTTCATTGTTTATGATGTTGAAACTCTTTTTTGTTGTGTTGGAGGAGTCTCCATTTCTTGTATAGACATCTTATCAAATTGGGCTTCAAAGAAACTCATTCTTGTATCTCCATTTCTACATTTAAGAAAGTGACCTACCAATACAGTGTCATCTTTTATTATAAATCTTTCTGGCCCATAGTATTCTATAAATTTATTAGCAGGTCTGTTTAAACCTATGACTATATCCGCGTGCTGAAATAATGCATCACCGCCTAGTATATCTGTTTCTAATATATAATTACCGTACTTGCCATTTTCATTTCGTTCTGGTGATTCAACATGTCTACCTAACTGTGAAAGAATAATAAAAGCTATTGGATAGTTTCTTTTTAATAATGTCAAGACTTCTCCTAATCTATATAACATATCTGTTTTACTCTTAAGAGATCCTTGATTTACCAAATATGAATGATCTAATGTTATAACAGTATTTGTATAGACTTTTTCTCCATTTATTTCTGTAGCATATTCTTCCATATATGCTTGAACAACAGATCCTAATTCATCTGGTGTTGGAGATTTTTCTACAATATCTATGGCTGAAGTATTTATGTCTACTGCTTTCTTAGAATGCTCATATAATTTTTGCAAATCTGCGTCAGTAATTTTATCATCAGGATATGCACTGCAGATATATTTATAAGGCTTACCCAAAACAGAACTAAACTCTCTAACCTTTGATGACTTAGCCACCATCTCTAATTGGAATTCTAATATTCTAATATTCTGTCCTTTGTTTCTTTTGAAACCTTCACGTACTATTTGATCTTTAATAAGAGTCTTACCAGTACCAGGTCTTCCACCAATAACCGTCATTGAATGCCACTCAAAGCCATTGACTCCTGCATCATTCATTTTTGGCCATGGTGTTTTAAAGCTTGTAATTACACCGGTCTTTCTACCATGTATATATTTTAACGCTTCTTTATAGGCTGCTTTTTGACTATTCCAATAGTCTTTTGGGTTCATATTTTGTTGGTTTAATTAGGAATAGAAGTGCGATTAATACCTGCTCTCCGTTTTATAAAGTTACTAAAAAATTCTCCAATAACAATGAGAATTTCAATAGAAAAAAAGTGAAAAAACTTAATGTCTATAATGAGTACCTTTACTATTAACCATATTATTACAGTCATTAAAGCTGACAGTAATACTCTATGAATCATGTTATATGTTTCTCGTGTCATACGACTTTTGTTTTTATTATATGTTCTTGTTCTTTATAGCCTCCATTTTTTATGTTTTCACACATGTCAGCTAAGTCACTTAAATTATCTTTTCTAATAAAATACTGTGATGTTCTCATAAATTTCCAATTCTTTTTCTGATGATCATTTATATATGCAGCTGTTGCATTAAATATATCTTCCCATGTAAAATTATGATTCTCAAAAAACCATCTAAAGTTTTTTTCTAAGTTTCCGTATGCAGATCTAGCTGCCTTACCGTGTGGTAATTTTTGGTTAGGAAACATTTCTTTATACTTTAATATGTTTTCTTTATAGTTACTACCTACAATCAGTTTAGTTGCTTTTTCTTTTTGGACTTTGAATATGCTTTCAACTTTATTAATAAGCTTATGTCCTCTTTCTGATATTTGGTAATCCGGTGTATCATCTTCACTTAAGTTTGCTACCCATCCTTTAAATACTAATCCTTTTAAAGCTGTTGAAGTGTTTCCTGATAGTGTTGTTGTTGATTGATGCATTGATGCTAATAAATAGTATTCAGATGCAGTTAATCCTTGTGAACAGACTAAGTCAAACATTTCTAGATGTTTAAGTGGGGTTTTGGATTTTGTCATATTTTTAATTTAAAATGTTATATTTGTTTAACTTAAAAACAAATAACTATGAAATTTTTCAAAGATATTTTGATGGAAGATCCTAAAGATAAGAAATATTCATCAAAAAAAGTTACAGGAATGATTGGCTCAGTACTAGCTTTTATGGCTTTTGTAGTGGACGGCTTTCATTTCTATGATATTAATGATGCAATGTTTGATTCATTGCTTATTTTTTCTGCCACTATGTTAGGAGTATCTACTCTTAGAAGATTTGCTCCTGGAAAATAATGTGGTATAAAGACAAAGATTTATTATTGTTAATTTTTAAAGTCTTTGTGCTAATAGCTTTCTCTATTGTTTTAATGTTTATATTTAAAACATGTTCTGATGGCTATCAATCACCTGATGTTACAGAGAGTCAAATTAAAATTGATTCTCTGTATTCAGCCGTTGCGTATAAAAAACAATACATTCTTGAATTAAATCTACAATCAGAAAAACATATAGCTTCAATTGATTCACTAAAATTATTAGTTGAAGATATAAGATTATCTAAAACTAAAGTAAGAACAAAGTATGAAAAAATATATGTTTTTGTTGATCATGCTACTAACTATGAGTTGGACAGCATTATACGGTCAAATTGGTAGCGATACGCTTACCTGCTATAATAACTCTGAATTAAAACTTATTGCTAAGCGAGTTATAAGGGCAAATGAGTGCGATACACTGCTTTTCTTGTCTCAAACGGAACTAACCCTTAAAGATTCCATAATAACCTCTCTTAATCAAACTATAGACGTTAAAGACTCTATAATCTCTATAAATAAATCTATAAATAAAGATAAC
>Ga0315331_10002651_pt1 | contig 13523 bp, 10 predicted proteins | sample M160m34915metaG_FD_203456 | JGI IMG/M metagenome (GOLD analysis project Ga0315331, IMG submission 203456) | Ammonia-oxidizing marine archaeal communities from Monterey Bay, California, United States - M1 60m 34915 | ecosystem: Environmental > Aquatic > Marine > Intertidal zone | place: USA...
CAAAGAAGAGTTGAGAAACGACATGTCAGTTTTAATGGAAAGAATGGATAAAATCGGTGAAAAGCTTGACAAACTCTTCGAAGTTAAGTAAAATAGGTATATAGGAAATAAGAATGTCAAAAAGAAGAAACAGAAAAAGAAGCGGTGGAATAGCTAGAGAAGACTATAGAACTGGTGGTAGAGTTGGTTATCAAGAGGGTGGTCGTTTTGAATACGATCAAATTAGTGGTTTAAAAAATCAACAAGCATATGACCCTGTTGCAATAGCACAAGCTCAACAAGATGCTGCAGAAGCTGCTGCTAAGAAAGCCGAAGAAGAAGCTGCTGCAAAAGCTGCAGAAGAAGCTGCAAAGGCTGCAGAAGAAGCAAAGAAAGCTGAACTAAGACAATCTATTGACGATGCTGCTGCTGGTAAAGTTCCAACACAGGCTGTTATTCCAGATGCAGTTCAAGTTCCAGATACTGCTCCTCAACAAGTTACAACAATGGCTGCCCCAACTACAGTTCAAACAAGAACTGTACCGGGTGTTGCACCAGAACAAGTAACTACAGTAGACCAAACTGCACAAGCTCAAACACCAGAACAAATCCAAGCTGCACAAATGAAAGCAGCAAAGGTTGATACAGATGCACAAGTTGAAGCTGCAGAAGGTCAAGTATCAGACGATGCTATAGCTCAAGCTGCAGGTGTTGAACGTGTACCTACTATTGAAGCTGCAGATGTAGAAATACCAGAAGGTGCTTTAACTGAAAGAGTTGTAGGTACGTTAAGTCCTGAAGCTCAATCAACTGCTGTAATGAATGTCGGTAGTTCATTGGCAAGAGTTACAAGAGCTAAGAAACAATTAGCAAATGCTGGACTAAGTGATGCAGATATTACAGAGCTTGGTAACGACCCAGAAGCTTTAGAAGATAGACTAGCAGACTTTAGTGAAGCTGAAAGAGGTATTATAGCTGGATTACCAGAAGAAGCTTTAGTATCTAATCAGATAGATACATTATTAAAAGGTATTGAAGAAGGTGAAATTCCTACATGGGCTAGACCTGCTGTATCTGCAGTAGAGTCTATGTTAGCTCAACGTGGTATGTCCGCATCGACAGTCGGAAGAGATGCCTTGCTCAATGCTATTATACAATCAGCAATGCCTATTGCTCAGTCTAATGCACAAGCAATACAGCAAAGTGTAGGACAACAAAGAACAATAGAAGCTCAAGAAGCTGAAGCTAACGCAGCTAGAGGACAACAGACAGCATTAACAAATGCAAGTAATATCTTCCAGCTTAACATGGCTCAGTTCAGTGCTGACCAACAAACAGCATTAGCGAACAGTAAGTTTTTACAAACTGTAGGATTAACAGATGCTAGTATGGATCAACAAGGGATTATGCAAGATGCTGTAATAATGTCTCAAGCTAATTTAGCTGAAGCAGACTTTAATCAGCGTACCCAGATACAAAATGCTCAAGCTTTTTTACAAATGGATTTAACCAATCTAAGTAATCAGCAACAAGCAAATGTATTAAAAGCTCAACAAACTCAGCAACGTTTGCTAAGTAATCAATCTGCTCAAAATGCTGCAGCTCAGTTTAATGCTGCAAGTGAAAATCAAACTAATCAGTTTATGTCTAGTTTAAATGCTCAGATTAATCAGTTTAACGCAGGTCAACAAAATGCTACAGCACAATTTAATGCTACACAAGCTAACGCTGCTGAAGCTAGAGATGCACAAAGAGAAGCTGATGTAAATAAATTTAATGCTCAGTTAGCAACACAAGTAGATCAGTTTAATGCTAATCAAGACTTTGCAAGGAATCAATGGAACGCACAAAACGTTGCTGCTGTTGAAGCTTCTAACGTACAGTGGAGAAGACAAACAAACGTAGCTAACACTGCTGCTCAGAACGCAGTCAACATGCAGAACGCACAGAATGCTTTTTCAATGTCACAAACTGCACAATCATTTTTATGGCAAGAACTAAGAGATCAAGCTGATTATGATTTTAGAGAAGGTGAAAATGAAAGAAGTAGAATTGCACAACTTGTAAATACTGCATTAGCTTCAGACCCTTCTAAATACAGTTCAAGTTTAGGAAACTTGCAAAATTTAATAGGTGTTATAACAGAGGATATAATAGGATAGTATAATGGGATTATTTAAATCAATTAAAAAAGCTTTTAAAAAAGTAACACGTGGTATTAAAAAAGCAGTTAAGGGTGTTGTTAAAGGAGTTAAAAAAGTAGTTAAAAAAATTAGCTCTAGTAAAATACTTAAAGCATTAGCTATTGCTGCTGCAGTTGTAGTGACGGGAGGTGCAGCAGTTGCTGCATTTACTGGAGGTACAGCAGCCAGTGGTACGTTTGCTGGATGGATGATGAACGCTAGTCAAGCAGTTACAGGTGGTACTTTATTTGGTACATCTACTGCGGTAGCTAGAGCAGCAGGAACAGCAGCTAAATTTATTGCAACTCCTTTTGCTACTGTAGGTGCGGCTGCCGGAAACGCTGCTGCTGCTATTACAGACTTTACAGGAATTACAACTGAAGCAGGTAGAACTAGTGTAACAGCTACTGCTCAAGCAGCTCCGGGTGCAATCCCGGACGTAACTGAAACGGTTGTAACTGCTCCAAGAGCAGCAGGTACAGTTCCGGGAGTAAGTGAGACGGTTGTAACTCCGGGAACAGCAGGAACAGGAGCAAGAACATTAGGTCCTCAATTAGATGCGACTAATACAATTACAGCACAGGGAACAGCATCAACGACTCCTTATGTTAGTACTCCTTTAGCAGACCCTATTGTTACTACAGCACAAGGAACAGCAATACCCGGTGTTCCTGTTAGCACACCTTTAGCAGACCCAATAGTTGTAACTCCTACAGAAAAAGCATTAAGCCTAGCACAAAGATATCCTAATACAACCGCATTTTTATCAACTGCTGCAGGTTCAGCAGCTAGTACTATGTTTGGAGTTTATGCAGATTCATTAATGGCAGGAGACTCAAGAGGAAGAGAAGGAGGGGGTCAAGGAGAAGAGGGAGCTTCAAGAAAAGACCCAATTTATGTATATAGTAATGAATTAAATATTAATCCAGATGATTACTCAAAACATTTTACATTTAGTAATACTGCACAAGCAGGTAACATGCCACTGTTTCAACAAGAAACTTTAGCAATATAGGAGTAGAAAAACATGGCAAAACCTAACAGAAGTCCAAGACCAATTATTTCAGACAGCATTAGTGATGCTGCTGGACAAATTGTTGTAGACGGTTTAGATGCTGGATTTACCATTGATGAAATGGCTCCGGATACTGGACCAAAACTAAGAGGAGAATCTAGATTTAATCAAGAAGCCTTAGATGAAATTGTAGCTTTATCTTCACAAGGTGCTGCAATTCCCGGACAAAGTTTAGTGAATGATCCTGAGCAACCTTATCCTTGGGAAAGACCTCCAGAGTTTGCTAACCCTAAACATGCATTAGATTATATGGTTGGTTTAATATTTCAACCAGAAGCAATGAAAAATATTGTACAGGCTTTAGCCAATGGTGCACCCGTTGCAGACATTGCAATGGTTTCATTGTATGCAAAATTTACAGAGGGTAAATTTAACCCTGATGTTTTAATGTTGTTAGCAGAACCTATTATGTATATTATTATGGCAATTGGTGAAGAAGCTAATATTAAATATAACATTGAAGACAGCAACGACTTAGATGAATTAGATGATGAAGATTACGAAGAAGAGTTTAGCCAACAAGTAAATGAATTTAGAAGTGTGTTTGAAGATATAAAAAACGGAACTATAAAACAAAAAATAGAACCTGAAAAAATTAAAAGTGGTGTTGTACCTCAAAATATTCTAGACAAAGTTAAAGAACAAGGTCCAGAAATTAGAAGTTTATTAAGTCAAGGAGAAAGCTAATGGCAAATATAAAAGAAAGTCCATTCAAACCTATGTCAGAAACTTATGGTAAAGTAGCCAGAAGTTTGTTATCTAGTACTGGTGACGATTATAAAAAAGATGTATACAAAGGAATAGGATTAAAAGTAATTGCAGATGGTTTAAAGGGAGTTGGTGCTAATCTTAAACAAGGTGTTATAGATGGAGCTAACGATGTTAAAGAAGAATATGCTAATATTTTCCAAACTAACCAAGCTGAGTATGAATCTTTTGCAGATGAAAGAGCAAGACTGAAAAGATACTTAGAAAACAAAAAAGGATTTTTAAACGAAGAAGCTGCTAAAGCAATTGATAATACTGATGAAGCTTTAGAATCACGTACTACTTGGGCAGAGGTTGATAAACAACCAGAAGCTATTAGAACAGATATGTATAAAGCTTTTAATTCAGAAAGAAAAAGAATACAAGAAGAAATGGAAGCTCTTGCAGTCGACCCTAGAGTAAAAACTAGAACTTTTCAAAAGTTTAATGAACGAGCAAGAAACGAATATATTGCGGCACTAAATCTTGTAGAAGACGACCCAACTAAAAAAGGATTAGTAAGAAATCTTTGGAATAGAATTTTTAAAACTAAAAGAACTCCGGATGGAGAACTTGTTACAACTAATTCAGACTTATTAGATTTACAAGAAAAATTAAACACTGCTAAAGGTGAAAGAAAAACTTTTAGAGACAGTATTGAAAATCAAGTTGCAGTAGAACAACTTTATGAACCATTAGAGTTTAAAAATAAAGATATTAATTTTGATTCTTTATATACTACAGCAATTCCTGCACTACAACAACTTACAAAAGATGATGAAGAATATACAAATGTAGATAACATATACTTTAAAGAACTTATTGATTTAGTTGCTACAGAGAATCCAAGTTTTAATTCAGATCAAGTTGCTCAAAGAGCATACACAATGACACTTACTAAGGAAGTAGACCCATCTCAGTATTTAACAAGACGTGGTGCAAAATTAGCTGCTGGTAAAGTTTTGACAGATCAATTTAACGGTTTATCATTAAAGCAGCACCGAGAAAAATTTGAAAAAGACCCCATGCTGTTGCTGCAAGTTGTTGGAGCATATGCATCTCAACCAGAAAAAGACAGTCAGTTACGAGCACAGTTTCTTCTTGACAATTTTAAAGATGTATATCAAGAAGTTAAACAGCTTGAGCCTACAGAACAACAAAAATTAAATCGTATTCAAGCACTTAGGTTAAGAATTAACAATGAATCTAAAAACGCAAGTAGAAGTGTAGAAAAAGCTAATAACATAATGTTAAAAGATACAGATTTTCTAGCTAAAGTAGCTTATAATACTGTATTAGCAGAAAACTACTTTAAAAATAATAATAAAGGAGCATCTAAAAAATATACACCAACTGAAATTACAGATGCTTCTATGGACTTTGTAATGGAAAGAGCAAACAAAAACGACTTTATAAATATTAAATTAACTGAAGCTGATTTCTTAAGTCAAAGAATAAATTTGCAAAGTAAAAACTTTGACGAATCTATTTTAGAAGATACTCCTAATTTTATAAGTCAATTAGAAGAAGCTGGTAGAGGAACAGAGGTATTGGGAGTCATAAGAAAACAATATCAAAACTTTTTAGTTCAGAATACTAATCTTGAATTAGCAGAAGATGAAAAAGTACAGCTAAGTAAAAGAATAGATAATATTTTTAAAGAAGCAGGATACAATCCAGAAACTTCAACTAGTCCGAATGAAGAATCTTCTAAAACTATAATAGATAAAATTCAAGAGTCTTTTTCTGGGACAAGAACAGAAGAAAGAAATCCAGATGTTAGTAACGTAAACTTTAATCGTGTAACAGGTCAATACTATTTGGATAATCCAGAACTGATTATAAACGAAATGGATTTAACAAATTTAACACAAGCTCAATTAAATAGTTTAGTTACTATGGATGAAAAAACACTAGCCAATAAACTAGGATTACCAGAAGACATTTCTCTAAGTAGTAAAATATATAGAGGATTATTACCCGGACCAGACTTTGTTGATTATTTTACAACTCCTAAAGCTCAGAAGTCTTTGCAACAAAGAGTTTATGCAGAAAACGAAAGAAGAAAAGAAGAGGGTACATATATTAAACCTGAAGTAGAAAGAAATATTTTACGTGAAATTAGAAATTTTGAAGCACCTAGAGTTAAAGGAGATAGAGAAATTCCTGATAGCTGGTGGGGCGAGTATCAAATTCTTAATCCTAGGGGTATAGTAAATACTAGAGGATTAACACGAGGTTCTAAATATAATCGACCTGAATTAAATAATAAAGAAACGGTTACATCAGTACCATCAGAAACTAATTCTCTTTTGAATAGTACAGACTCAAAAAAAAAAGTAACTAATAGTTTAACTTTTGCAGAAAGTTCTAATAATCCCGATGCATTATGGAAGCAGTCTCAAAAAAACATTTTTACAGCCTTTACTCCTACTGAAAGTACATTAGGAGAAGTATTAAACTTTACAAAGTTTGATGGCGAGTATGCTAATTGGTCAAGAAAACAAGGAACAAAGAAAACTACACATACACCTGTTGGAAAATATCAATTTGTAGGAGCAACACTAAGAGATATCGAAAACAGAGGTGGATTTGATGATTTAAATATAGATACTAATACTTTATTTACAGAAGATGTACAAGACAAATTATTTGAGTGGTATATTAAGGACACTATTAAATCTGCAGGAAAAGATGCAACACAATCAGAAAAAAGAAACAAAATTAGAAAACGTTTTGAAGGAGCAACTCCAGCAAAAGTTTCTAATAATGAATTAGATTTAATTATCGATCAAATATTAAGTAATACTTACTCTAATAATTTACAAGGCTAATACATGTCAATTAATTTTTTAGATCAACCACTGTATTCATCAGGTTCTTTATATAAGAAAAAAACCTTAGACGAGTTAGAAAAAGATGAACAGTTTTTAGAAGTCTCTGAAAGGTTTTTACAATCTGTGGGTGAAAACTCTGATGATGTGTTTGAATATCTAAGAGACTCTGATTTTAATTTATACTCTGGTATGAGACGAGCTGCACAAAGTGCTAACTTTACAGATCAACAAAAACAAGATTATAATTATCTAAGAAAAGAATTTGATAATGCTGATTTAGGAAGCTTAAAACAATTCTTTGGCTTGGTTAAAGATGCAGCTATTGATATAACAACTGACCCCACTGCTATTGTAGCAGCTCTCGCTACACCTATAACAGGAGGAGCATCACTAGCCACAAGAACAGGATTAGGAACAACAGCCTTACAAGTATCTAAAAACTTTGTAGGTCCTACAATTCCTGAAGCTATTATAAAAGGTCAACTTAAAAAAGAAGGTAAAGAAGCTGTTAAGAAAGCAGCCCTAGTCACAGGTGCAGAAGTAGGAGCATGGACAGGACTAGACAATCACTTTAGACAAACAACTGAACTAAATACTGGTATAAGAAAACTATATTCTACACCAGAGTTAGCAGGAACTGCTGCGTTAGGAACTTTAACAGGTGGATTACTTGGTGGAGCTTTACAAAAAGGTAATCTTTTCTATAGTAAAATGAATAGACTTTATTCAGAAGATGGTTATTTAACACTTGAGCCGGGAAGTTTTCAAGATAAAGTTTCAAAAACTTTAGAAGTTGGAGACATTATAAAAGCAAATACAATTGGGTCAGCTACATCTATACTAGATACAAAAGCAAAAATTTCTCCTATTACCAGAGAACTGGGTAATTTAATGCGAGAAGATTTTAGTCGTGGCTTTGGTGGTCTAACAAGAGAACGTGTAGCATTAGGACACGGTGAACTACTAGAAAATCTTAGAGGTGAATATCATAGCGTATTTGACGAAGCTACTGCCCCACTACGTAAAGCTGGTGCATTTAAAGAAGCAGACGAATTAGGTGTTATTAGAATTTTAAGAGGAGATAAACCTGAAGGTTACAGCGAAGATGTTCAACAAGTTGCAAAAGACTTAAGAGGGTTTTTTAATAAAATATTTGATGATGCTATTGAAGCAGGTCTTATAAAAGAAGAAAGAAAACTTCCAAATTATTTTACAAGAAGCTGGGACAGAAAAGCAATTGAAGAAAACAGAGAAACATTTGCAGATTTATTAATTAGTGAAAACGTTGTTAAAGATAAAGCTGATGCTTCTGATCTTATTAATGATATGCTTAATAAGAACAACGAGTTGTTTTCTTCACATTCTATTTTATTAACACAGTCAAGAGCATTTCAAGATTTAAACGATAACGCTTTTGAAAAGTTTTTAACTAATGATTTAAACACGGTTGTAACTTACTACATGAATGCTGCTAATGCTATACAGCATAAGAAAAGTTTTTTATTACCGGGTTTCAGTAGTGCATCTAATAAAGCACAATTTGAAAAAAGATGGCTAGACCCAATGGATAGACAGCTAAGAGAAGCTAGAGGAGGAAGAGGACTATCTAGAGGAGATAGAAAAAGAATTATTAAGTTATATGAATCTATAACTGGACAAGTAAATTATTTTGATAGCCAAAGAATACAAGGTGCATATGATACAATGAAACTTGCTAACTCATTAGCATATCTACCGTTAGCTACAGTATCATCATTAACAGAAGCAATGATTCCATTAACAAAAACTAGTGGTTCTGTTACTAAACCAGTTCAAGATGCGTTAAGTGGAGTAAGAGAAGGACATAAAATTTTTGTACAAGATATTCCTATTCTGTTAAGAAAGAAATATGATATGCCAGATTCACAAATACAAAAAGAAATGAATCAAGTATTTATGGCAATGGATGAATCGTTCGCAGAATCTACCAATCGTTTAACCGGTGAAGGACTACAAAATGAATGGTTAAAAAAACAAGCACGAGGATTCTTTAGACTTAACTTACTTACTCCTTGGACAAAATCTGTACAGTTAGCTTCGTTTAATATTGCAAAAAACTTAATAAAAGAAAACTTAGAAAAATTAAATAAACTTTCTAAAGAAGGTGTTGATATATTTAATGAGACAGCAACCAAAGAGTTAAGTAGAAAAGAAGTACGTAATATTCAACTATTAAAAAGTGAAGTGTTTGATCTAGGAATAGACATAGACGATGGACTTAGATGGTTAAATAGTGGAGCTAAGACAGGGTTTGGAGCCGAAAGAAAAGATGGTGTTCTAACAGGTCAGCTTAAATACGAAGATGATTTTTATAAGTCAGTTCTTCAAGGAGCAGGTAGATTTGTAAATGAAGTTATCATGCCCGTAGGTAGAGATAGAGCAAGAATACCTATCTTTATGACAAATCCAAAAGTAGATATTTTAACACAGTTTTTAAGATACCCAACCGTATTTAGTAATACAGTCTTAAAAAATTATATTCGATCAGCAGTTAATAATCCTACCGTTAATGGGGCAAAGCTAGGAGCTTTTGGTTTAATGGCTACAAGTTTAGCATTAGGTACAAACTACTGGAGGTCTAATGAAGATAACAGAGATCGAATAGTAGAAGAAGGTTTTGAAGATGAAGACTTTATAAAAGCTTTTCAAAGGGTTGGACTGTTTGGTCCACTTGAATATGGGTTACGTTTTAAAAACTCTATTCAATATACAAAAAATCCTGCAGTTTCAGTTTTAAGTTTAGGAGGACCAACAGTAACTGATACTCTTGGTTTACTTCTAGGAAGAAAAGGATTGGTTGAAACAGCAGCAGGTAAAACTCCATTCATAGGAACTAAAGGTCTTATGAATAAATATATTGGTGCTAATCCTTACGATGATTTAAATATATTTGCAAAAGAAATAGACAAAGAAGCAGCCTATGCTCTAGGTATAAAAGATAGACCTAAAGATAGAAAATATACTCGTAACTATACTGACTTTTATAGAAGTAATTATGCAAAGGGTGGTATAGTTGAGGGAGAAGACAACGTACCTTTTACTAAGGAAGACCCTGCTGAGAGAATTAATCCGTACACTGGTGAACCTTACCAAGAACAACTGGATAGGTTGGGGTTTGCCTTGGGAGGATTAGGTAAACTTGTTGGTAAAGAGATTGTTGAAAATATTAGTAAACCAAAACCACGTTATTCAGCGACAGAACTTGACATATTACCTTTGCCATATAGCCAGAAAAAAATATTAGAAGATGAAAGCTTTAAAGGTATTGAAGCAATGCACGGAACACCTAGTGATTTTGATAAGTTTTCTACAGAATTTTTAATGTCTGGTGAAGGTGCTATGGCATTTGGTAAAGGACTATACTTTACAACTACTGAAGAGATTGCAAAAGGATACAAAAAAAATATTAGTAAAAGTCAAGGTATTAAAAAATTAACTCAAGAATATGAAGACCTAATAGGTCAAGCTGAAAACGCTAAGAAAGCTGGAAACAATAAAGAAAGACAAGCTTTTCTTTTAAAAGCTATAGACAAAGATAAAGAGTTAGAAACATTTAAAACTACACCTTTACCAGATGATGTTGGAAATCTTTACAAAGTAAATTTAAAAACAACAGACAAACATCTATTAGATTGGGATGCGAAAATGAGTAATCAATCAGGAGGAGTTATTAGTGCTGCTGAAACTGCGGTAGAACGTTTAGATAATAGACAGCTTACCGAGTTTATTGATTTATATAGTAGATACCCTAGCTGGACTAAAGATTCTATTGACATAGATAGAGAACAATTAGTGTCAGATGCTTGGGTAACAATGGGAGATTTAACTGGTGAAGATTTTATTAGTAGTATTAATAAACTATTAAATAAAGGTAATACTTCAGGTAAAAAATATGTAGAAGATATTTTAGAAAAATCTGGTGTTATGGGAATTAAATATAATGATGGTTTCACTAGAAAAACAAAAGGTAAGAAAAATAAAAACTATGTTATATTTGATGCACGGATTATTGAGATATCAAAAAAATATGGTATCGCTATACCGGCTGCAGCAGCCCTTTTACAAAAAATAGACAGTGAACAGGAAGAAAGTATAACATGAACATAGAACAATGCAAAGCTGAAATCAAACGACACGAGGGCGAAGTCCTAGAAATTTATAACGATAGTTTAGGTTATAAGACTCTAGGAGTTGGTCATCTATGTCAGCCTAATGACCCTGAATATGATTGGGAAGTAGGTACACCTGTATCTCAAGAGGTTGTAGATAGATACTACACCATAGACTTTGATAGACATTATGCAGAAGCTATACATGTGTTTGGTGATAAAGAAGAATTTTATAAACTACCTGAAAAGATACAACATGTGTTAGTCAACATGTGTTTTAACTTAGGTGGTACAAGACTTTCAAAGTTTCGTAACATGTTGAAAGCTTGTAGAGAACACGACTGGAATAAAATGGCTGCAGAGATGCAGGATAGTCGATGGTTTACTCAAGTAGGTAGACGTAGCATTGAGCTACAACAAATTGTATTAGATCAATAATGTTATTATACACAGAGAAACAATTAGATAAAGCTTACAGAATAGATTGTAAAGCTCGTACTTTATGTAACGAAGAGTGGGTAACACGTGAAGACTTTAGACCACTTTATGAAGACCTTATAGAGTCTTACATGGTTGCATACAGTGAAGATTATATACTAGGTGACGATGTTCCCGAGTATCTACTTGATGCTGTAAACGATTTACTTGAATCAACACTCACACTAGGAGATTAAAATGAAAAAATTAAAAAGTATATTAGGTACTCTAGCCCCAACTCTTGGTGCTGCACTTGGTGGTCCAATAGGAGGACAAGCTGGTCAGATACTAAGTAGTGTTTTAGGTGTAGCTAACAATCCAAAGTCTATAGAACAAGCCATGCAGAATCTTACAGCCGAACAAATGGTTGAGCTTAAAAAAGCTGAGAAAGGTTTTGAAGTTCAAATGAAAGAACTTGATGTAGATATCTATGCATTAGAAGTTGATGATAGAAAAGATGCAAGGTCTAAATTCTCAGGTGACTGGACTCCTACAGTTTTAGGAACTTTGTCAATGGCAGGATTCTTAGGTTACATATTTTATATTACAGCTTTTCCTGTGCCAGATTCAAGCGATGATATTGTCATGCTTATTATTGGTTCACTTACAGGTATTGCAACTGCTGTAATAAGTTTTTACTTTGGCTCATCAAATAAGGATAAATAATGACTCGTAGGTCTATGAATCAAGATTTCTTTTTCCCAATAATTATATTGGGTTTATTGACGTTGTCTTATTTAACTTAATTAAAACTACTTTAAAACGTTTAACTCTCTTTGAAAGAAGTTATGTAAGTCTCCCATCTTTATCTTACCATTACGTAGGATAGTTTTTATAACATCTCTTTCATCTGGTGGAAATATTTCATCCACCATATCCTCCGGTAACATACTAAACTCTGTAACGATATCATTGTTACGTGTAAGAAGCACTTTAAAACTTACTAAGTTAGCTTCACTTTTATTAACCATTATCACTCTCCAAGTTTGCAAAGGTTATTTTATCCTGTCTACCACGTAGTCCTGCTTTCATATAAGAAGTAGCACGACCTTCAAAGAAGTTCTGATGTTCAACACCCATAACTTCATCCAACCAACCTAGAGGATTCTCACGTTGGTCATAGTTTGTTTTAAGACCAAGCTGTAACAATCTTCTATCGGCTATGTATCTATTGTAAGCATACATATCTTTCTTGGTAAGACCTTCAAGGTCTCCCATATCAAACACTAGGTCTAAGAATTTATCTTCTAGTGTTACCATCTGTCTACAAATCTCGTAGAGTTCTGCTTTAAAATCATCTGTCCATATATCTATATTCTCTTGTATAAACTCTCTAAACAATTTAGTCATTGCTTCAACGTGCATAGACTCATCACGTATAGAATAGGTAACTATCTGTCCCATACCTTTCATCTTACCAAACCTTGGAAAGTTTAACAAGATTGCAAAGCTACTGAACAACTGTAGTCCTTCTGTAAAAGCTGAATAAACTGCTAAAGTTTTTGCAATACTTTTCTTATCAGACTTAGTTGTCTTAATCTTGTGTACGTACTCATGCTTATCAGCCATCTCCTCGTACTCGGCAAAAGCTTTGTACTCTATCTCAGGCATACCAACAGTATCAAGCAGTAAGCTGTAAGCATGTTGATGAATAGACTCCATGTTCGCAAACGAACCCATCATCATCCTAGCTTCAGGCTTTCTAAAGATACGCATGTATCTATCAACATAACCTGCACCTACATCTACATCAGATTGAGTAAACAATCTAAAGATTTGTGTGAGTAAATTCTTTTCTTTTGAATCTAACTCTTGCCAGTCTTTAACATCTGTATGTAATGGGACTGACTCCGGCATCCAATGCATTTGGTTTTGTAAGACATAGTAGTCAAACATCCACGGGTTATCGAATGGTTTGTAGTAATCTCTTGTATCTAATAAGCTCATCTGTTCTCCTTGTTAAATCTCTTAACTAAATATTTTAAATTTTCAATTACGTATCCTGCGTAATCTTTTGTTTTTGAGAATGGGTCTTTATGTTCATCACAATAATCTAACCACATCCTACTTGTAAAGC
>Ga0315331_10002652_pt1 | contig 13522 bp, 16 predicted proteins | sample M160m34915metaG_FD_203456 | JGI IMG/M metagenome (GOLD analysis project Ga0315331, IMG submission 203456) | Ammonia-oxidizing marine archaeal communities from Monterey Bay, California, United States - M1 60m 34915 | ecosystem: Environmental > Aquatic > Marine > Intertidal zone | place: USA...
CATGATGACCCATCCCCCCTCCATCTCGACAGGTACCGGATTGGACTATCAAGCCACCGTGTCCGCTCCCCGCTGTATTTTCACGTACCAAGCCAAGAGCGACTACGTCATTTACTACAACTCATCCACCGGTGACGTGCAGCTCTCGGCCGCCGCGGGAGGCAGTGGGTGTTAAGTCAGCATCGGATTTCGAGGGGGGTATTGAATTCTCGCGCAAGGCGAGAAGGGGGGATCCAATGCTCCCCGTGATCGCGGGCTACGACGTTTACCTGGTCTGTCTCGGGTTTTCGGTCCTGGTCGGATCGATCATCTTTATTACCGGTTTGCGGAGTGCGTACCCTTCTTATCGAGGAGCGCTCGTATTGCTCGGGCTACTCTGCTTCGCAGGGATCGGAGGCGCGAAGCTCTACTCGCTGTGGGTTCGCGGGTTTCCAGCCTTCGAGATCGTTGCTGAGCTGCGGGGCGGTCTGCGCTACCCCGGCGCTCTGATCGGTGTCGCGTTGGCGCTCTTCTTCTGGTCCCGCTGGAGTGCTGAGCGCCCATCCCTACTTGCGATCTGTGACTGCACGGCTCCCGCGTTGGCCTTTGCGATGGCGACATTTCGGGTGGGCTGTCTGGCGACCGGATGCTGCTTCGGTTCCATGACGGAGAAGATTCTCTCGATTCAGTTTCCGGTCGGAAGCCCAGCCTGGCACGCCCACCTGGAGTCGGGTTGGATACATTCCCTCGAACCGACATCGGCGTCGGTCCATCCACTTCAGATCTACTTCATCGGGCTCTCGTTGGCAGTCGGCGCGATTTTGCTTGGCATTCAACGAATCAAGCAATTCGATGGGCAGGTAGTGCTCGCGTATTTGGCGATCCACGAGCCACTCAAATGGGGCCTGGAATTCTTGCGCGCAGAGGAAGTGGGCCACATTCAAGAGGTCTCTGGCTTCGTCGCTGTGGCGGCGTGGGGATTCGTGGCGTTGTTTTTTTTCATGAGGCGCAAAGTGTTTTTTCAGATGTTTTCCAATCGAGCGCATCGCCGAGGCTCGCCCAGCCGGGCCGCCCGGTAGCGACGTCGAGTGTCCGAAGCCGCCACTTCGCTTCGCCAAGGGAGAAGTGGCAGACGGTCGAGTGCCGTTGGTACGGAAGGCGCAGCTCGTTGCGCATATTCTGGGCCGGACGGCCTGGCACTCCCTGCAGTCGCTCTTCGGGCCGGGAGGTATCCAGGGCAGGGGGCCGGTAGGTGGAGTTCAGTCGTCTCCCGAAGATTCGAGGCCACTTTTCTTGGGCGGCTCGCCTGGCAAAGGAATACCCGGCTAAGAGGTCCGAGGCGCCGAGTCCTTCTCGATCAACCGACATCACGACGCCATCGAAGCGAGACGGGACTTGGATAGGTCCTCTTCTGATTTTCCACGGGGGCTCATGACGGGTTGGGGCAGGCTGTCCCTCAAAGAATGCCCGAAGGTGCAGACTCGGATCGAGCATGTGATGCGGCTGCGGAGTGGCGTCGCGACTGCGAAAGAGCGCTACGGGACCGCGACGCAGAGACGCGCCTTTCAGGCCGATCCCAATGAACGCTCGGTAGAGGAATCCGGCAAGGAACAGATGCGCTCGGGCAGGGAAGAGCCGTCAGAAACGGACGGAGCGGCTGCGCGTAAAGAGCCGCTTCCAATTTCGATTCGACTCGTGTGGTCTATTCTTTCACCACGAGGTGATCGCGCAACTCGTTGACGTCGCCTTCAGGGATCGGGAAATGGGGCGACAAGAGCTCGCCACAACGCTGGATCGCCTGGACCATCCCGTCGGCAAATTCGCCATGCTTCACGCCCTGTATCATGAGGTCGACCAACTCCTGCCAGACTTGCCCATCGACTTTTTCGGCGATGGCGCGGTCGGCCAACACGACGGCACGGCGCTCCATGAGGGATACGTAGAGGAGAATGCCGGTGTTTCCCTCCGTGCGGCCGACTCCCTGCTCGTAGAACTCGACCTCGGCCCGCATCTCGACCTGCAGGGTCTGGTCGAGCCGAGAGGTGAGTAGGCGCTGGGTGACATCGAGCCGTGAGAGGGCGACAGCCAGCGCGAAGGCGAGCGCCCAACTCCCAGTGAGCCACATCCAATGGAGGCCGCCGAGCCTCGCCAGATACACCGGGAGATTACTCAGCAAGACACCCAATAGGAGCAAGCAAAACGCCAGTAGCGGGACGTGCCCGACGGTCGAGGATCGTCTCACGATCATCGGAACGATCTCTCCCGAAGTGCGGGATTCGGCGTCGGCGATCGCGGTCTCGATTCGCCCGGCACCGTCCGTGCCGAGCAGGCTGCGCGCCCAACTGGGAAGTTCTCGCATCACCATCCTCCGGAAGCTCCGCCGCCGCTGAATCCGCCACCCCCCCCCGAGAAACCGCCGAATCCGCCGCCGCCCCCCGCGCCAAAGCCGCCCATGCTCCCTTGGCCTCTGTGGCCTCCCATACTCCCCATAAACAGGAAGGGCATCATTCCCGATCGCATGGAGAAGACGAACAACAGCATCAATCCATACAAGATCATGTGCCAGGGGCTCGCCTCGGCTCGGTTCCGCTCGCGTGGCGCGCGAATATGCCCCTCCAGATAGGCTGTGAGGTCGACGCCCGGATTCGTGATCTGAGCAATTTGGAAGACGCCCATGACGACCCCGCCGTTCATGTCACCCGTGCGAAAGAGCGGAGTGATGCCTTCGTCGATAATTCGCTTGGAATAGGCGTCCGTCAGGGAGCCCTCGAGTCCTTGTCCGACCTCGATGCGCACCTTGCGCTCCTTCGGCGCGACGAAGAGTAATACGCCCTTATCGTCCTGCTTGCTGCCGAGCTTCCAGGCATCTGTGACCCGGATGGACGCCTGTTCGATCGTGAGTCCCGCGAGACTGGGGACGGTCAGAACGGCGAGCTGGGTTCCGCCGATTTGTTTGAGGTGTTGCAAGGCCGATTCGAGCTGCTCCCGGCTCGACCTGGATAAGATTCCAGCGCGATCGGTCACGGCCGAGCGCAGCTCCGGGATTTCAAAGTCGGAAGCACTTGCGCTCGAAGTCAGGAATAGAACCAGCAGGAAGGCTCGAAGCTGGCTGCCCGTTCGATTCATCTAGAACTGGACCTCGGGCGCCTTTTCGACTGCTTTTTGCTCGGTATCCTCGAGCGCCCATTGGGCCATCTTGTCATGGTGATAGAAGAGGCTGTTCGTAAAGCTCGAGGGGGGGACGCTGACCAGATCGTTGAACTGTTTAATAGATTCGATGTGCCGTTGGCGCGCAATGGTGATGCGATTTTCGGTCCCCTCGAGCTGGGCTTGAAGCTCCCGGAAATTCCGGTCGGCCTTGAGTTCCGGATAGCGTTCGACCACGACCATCAGCCGACCGAGGGCCTGACTGAGTCCGCCTTGGGCTTGTTGGAACTGCTGAATCTGCTCTGGTGTGGAATTCGAGGGGTCGATCGTGGCATTGGTCGCACTGGCCCGCGCATTCACGACGGCTTCGAGCGTTTCCCTCTCATGGCTCGCGTAGCCTTGGACGGTGTTCACGAGATTGGGGATCAGGTCGGCGCGCCGTTTGTACTGATTCGTTACTTCCGCGACGCTCGCCTCTACCTGGTTGAGCGCTTTGGGAATCGACTGGACGCCGCACCCCACGACACTCGAGAGAAAGGCAAGGGCAAGTAAAAGTTCCGTGGTCGTGCGTGCGAACGTAGGTCGCATGATGGTCCCCTGACTGGCGCGTTGGCGGACGAGTCTAGCAGGGTGTCTTCGAGAGCTAACTCTTTGTGTCGCTGCAGCTCGTATTCGGGCGCGCGACTACGAATCGCTCGACAGCGTGAGGCCGAGCCGCCCCAGCCCGACCCTGGAAACCTGCGTCAGCCGGGGCACCCAGCGTGTACTGAAAATCGGATTTTCGAACCTCCGTTTCGCGACCCTCGATGGACTGCATGCGGACAATCAGTCCCCGGGCGCGGCGGGTGGGCTCCGGTGGTGTGGCTCGCCTTGCGTGGAACGCCGATTGGAGGTCGCCAGCCGGTCAGACTCTGGCGGGTCAGGCGCTGCCGCGATTCGGTGGTACCTGGTTCACCGCCCATCCCGGGCTCCTTGCGGACACGTCCTTCCTCGAGGCCGGCGGGTTCCTGAGCGCGGCCCAGGACTCGGGGGCGGGGCGAACCGCTAGCGGGTTCACGTGACCTTCGACGACGTCTCGCTCATGATCAAAAGCATTCTATCGACCTGCGTCGGGCAACGGAGCGATCTGACTAATCCCGATCACGGTCTCGGTCTCGGTCTGGATTTTACCGACGGGCTCGTGATCGGCGGCTATGGGGAGCGGGCCGTTTTGGCATCGCGACACCCTCGGCGGATGGTCCGTCTCGCAAGGCTCCAAGGCGGATCCATTCGTTCGGCCACGACAGACCGCTCGATTGGTAGCATCGAGATCAGTTCGAGTAGCGCTTCCGGTCGCGGCGGCCGATCCAGACCGTGTGACGGGGCCCGCCCTTCTTTCCTCGAGCCCGGATCTCCACTTGCTCCACCGAAAAACCAGCTCGTTCGAAGCGGCGGGTAAATGCCCGGTCCGGCTTGGCTGACCAAACTCCGAGGATCCCGTCAGGTTCGAGTGCGTTGAACGCTGCCTCGAGGCCGTGGTGCGTGTAGAGCCACTGATTGGCATCGCGCGTCAAGCTCGAGGGTCCATTGTCGACGTCCAAGAGGATGAGGTCCCACGGGTGGTCTGATGTGCGAATGAGCTCGCCGACATCACCACAATGGACAGATGCACGAGGGTCATCGAGAGGTCGACCGGCGGCCTTTGCCAGGGGACCTCGATTCCATTCGATGACCGAGGGGACCAACTCTGCCACTAGGACGGTGCCGTCGGCATCGATGCGTTGGAGTGCTGCTGCAAGAGTGCATCCGACGCCGAGACCACCCACCAAGACTCGAGCACCGGTCGTATCCTTCATCCGATCGAAGGCCAAGTCGGAGAGCGCATCTTCCGACCCATGAAGCCCAGTATTCATGAGCTGCCGGCGATCGATTCGTATTTCGAATTCCTCGCCTCGGCGGTACAGATCCAGACATGCATCGGTGCCTGGAATATCACCGCTCGATACGAATTCCCAACGATTCATGTTCTACTCCTCGTCTCATGAACTCGTACCCATCGGAGCATAGGAAAATCCCGTCTGCGGCACCGAGGAGCCTATCAGAGGGGCAGTGTGACCAGGCAAGGTAGTCGTTCCCCGCCACCAGGTGCCGACATAGAAGCCTTCCCAGGGTAGTCGATCCCTCGGTGTTGGATTCGGTTTAGTCTGTCTCTTGTGGTTCGCTGCGCCACGGACTACGGGAGCCGCAATTTCTTTCCGTGTCTGGGGCAGTACTCCCAGGCGCCATGCAACGAACCTCCGCCGACGGGGCATTCTTTCTTGGGAAGCAGTGAGCCGAGAGGGAGTCGCCAGTCATGGGATTCACCCATCATATGCAATGAGAGCTTGCCTGGGCACAGAGGGTCTGCGAGCGGATGTCCTGATGGCGTCGTCGCATCAAATAAGACGAAGTATATGTGCTGTTCCATGGGGCCGATCATGTTTGCAAGGACTGGCCGAAGCGATTCAGCGTGGTTTCTTGACCGGGGCTGAGCTTGGAGGTCTCGATCGGTTCCCGAGACGCGCCGCTCGATGAAATTAAATCGATGGTCTGCAACAGAACGCTTTCGGCGGTCCATGTGGTCCCGCCGAATGGCGACAGCCGAATTTTCTGGACGGAAGCCAGAAAACGAGTCGGTGGACGCGAATCTGTCACGGAAAACCGGTCTGTCGGCTTCACGGACTTGTTCCACGGGGGGCCGCTAGCGAAGGTCGAAAAGCTTCGAGAGGAGCCAGCCGGTCCAGGAGCCGAACAAGCCCTTGATCTCAATACTGGATGATCGGCGCTTTATGGAGCCAGGTGTCGCCTTCGAGCAACGAAAGCCTGGCGTGTGCCACATCGGCGAAGCTGATCCGCGACATCCCGCTGAAGGGATCGAAGCCGACACGGTAGACTCCCAGGCGAGGTCCTTTGCGGATCTGCAGTGGCCGAACGCCCTGCTCACGCATACCAGCCAAAACCAAACGCGTCGCATCCGTGCAGAGGCCTTCGGGCGACTTCGCATCCACGCCGATGGCGAAGAGCGCCACCTCGCTCCCTTCGAGGCTCTTCGCCACGCAGTTGGGGACGAGGCCGTCGCCTTCGACGACCTCGATCCGATCTTCGAGCCTGGGCGCGAGCTTCGCCGGTGTTCGCACGAGCACCTTTACGGTATGGCCAGCCTCGAGGCATTATTCGACGCATTCGCGACCCACGCCGCCCGTCGCCCCAAAGATCGTGACCTGCCTTCAAGGTCCGCTCGAAACGAATGTCCGCCCTTTGGTTGGCGGGGCTTACTCGGAGAATCCACGACGGCGGATGAGAAGTCCGCTGATACCCACCGCGAAGAGCGTAAGCAACCACAGAGACGATGGGTGAAGCGATTGTACGGGGAATGGACCTGTCGAGGCGAATTCGTAGTAATCCACGGGTCGGTTCCACGATTCGAGCGGCGTGCTGTCGAAGTATTGATACTTCTGATAGAGACTGCCGATCTCCTTGATCATGTCGTCGTCATAGTCGAACGTGTGCGCGAGTCCATCCGCGAAGGTCACTGTGAAAGAGAAGCCCGAGAGGTAGACGACCCCGTCGCCGTCCGTATCGAAATCCCAGAAGCGGTTATGAGCTACCTGATGCCCTGGATCGAGTCCCGTTCCGGGAGGCGCCTCCGTCAAGCCGTCCAGAGACCACGCGTGGCGAGAATACGGGATCCTCTCCGGGGTGTTGTCCGGGATGCAGTTCTCGACGCAGATGAACTCGCCGACACCGCTCTGAGTGGTCCGTGAGTCGGCCGTCAGAGGAAGATGGGTATCCTCGAGCCGCACCCCTGTGTCCGGACGATCCATAAGCCACTCTCGAATGGGGACGCCGCCCACGTCGCTGATATTCTTGATCCTGACTTTGAATCGGGAGGGAACTTGTGAGCGCACCCGTTCGAAGCGGACTTCGAATGCATGGGAGCTGCTGACGATGGGGTGGAGCCCTTCGACGGAGTCGAGTCGCAGTCCTTCGACCGTACCGGCAAGATTGGTCAATCGGAGATGGGTCACGTTGTCCTCGGTGCCGAACTCGAGGAAGAAATGTTTCACGCCTTCGAAATCATTCTCCCATTGATTCGGCGGGGGACGGTTGCGGGCCTCTTCGGTGTCAAAGGTCTCTATGATCGTGAAGTTCGTGCCGTCCGAACTCGCTTCGACCTGCACGGTCGCATTGTCGGTCGCTCCGAGGCCGCCGACGAATGCGGACAGGACCACATCGTGCTGGGATGGATTGTTTCGCAGGGGTGTGCCGTAGGAGAGTTCGACGGACTCTCCGACGTCGAAGACATCCGCACTCGTTCCGCCGAACCCGAGACCAGTGTCGTTGATGAAGCTGTAGTCGGGCACTCCGAGGGCCACCGCCGATGCGCCGGTCACCCCGATGACATCGACCGCACTGACCGCATAGGATGACAATTGCGCTGAGGCCTTCTCGGCATTGAGGGAGAAGGCAAGGAGCAGCGTGCAAGCGCTGGCGAGGGTTCGGAGAGAATGTGGAATGAGTGGACTCGACACGGTGATGATCCTTCGAATGTTTCGAATCCCGCCTGAAAGCAATCATACCGGTTTCACGCCCTGAGCGGGTGGAAAAACTACCAGTGCGAGCCCGGAGGGGTTCGTTTAGCGGAGTCGGTCAGTGCGGCCCAACTCGGATCGGCTGCCGCCGTTTCGGAAAGAAGCCGTTTTCGAGCGGTCGCTTCGATCGCGGGCGCTCGTCGAAGGAGCGCCTCGGCGTGCGCGCCCAAGAAAGCCTGAGTGAGGCGGGCTCGTTCCCCTCAAGGGTTGGTGAGCGATGTAGACCCGGCCCCCCTCCCTCGAACTGCGGCTGACGCGCAGTACAGCGCCACGGACCATGCCCATCGCGTTCGCTGTGCACAGCGAGACAAGCCGGGGGGCCGTCGCCCAAACGCATTTGCACAGGCAGCCTGCGGCGCGCCCGCGAAAGCATCTCCGCCGGGTCTGGTTGGAAGATAGGCCTCATGAGTTTGGGTACGAGAATCTTGAGCTCTGCTGATTTCGACGCCCCGTGGATCGGGGAACAAGCGGCACTAACAGCAACCCCGATTGCGAACGCTCCGAAAATCAGTCGCAGACAAGCACAGCCAATCCGCCCCGGAATCGGAAGTTCGACCCGTGCCGGAAATCCGATGGTTCAGTTCGGGCGATTCTCTAACGGGGGCGAGCCCGGGACTATTCGCGCAGGCGGGGCGGGGCGGGGAACAAGATAGGCGCCAGGCTCCAGATGCTCCCAGGCTCCCTTTGAGGGCCGAGAGGAGCGCACACCCGTCGCTCGGTGAGGCATCGAGACGGGGACATCCTTTTCGCAACCCGCAGGACCAACCAGCGCAGCGGCCTCGCTCGTGCACGGTCGTGCCAGAGTAGAGCCAGGTGGGGCCATCGATTCCCTGACTCTGGACCAGGAGCTTTCTTGCCCGACCGCCTGGGGCTCCGAGGTCCAAGGCATGCTTGCCTCGCCGGTCCGATGCGTTCGGTGTTTTGGGCTCGGGGCACCCCGATTGCCTCGATTTGCCTCCTGCCTGCGTAATGGAGAGGGTCGTCGATCCCGCCCCGGGGCACGAGGCCGTGGAACGGATCGCGGCGGGGCAATCCTCTACGGGCTGGGGTGATTTGAACGAGGGTGCGCATGAAGCCCTTTGCGTACGCCGGCGACAGGGCAGATTGGCTGCGAATGGAATCCGCGCGGAATTTTTCATTCACGAATATCCCGCATCTTCTCTCTTCGCTGGAGCTGTCGCGGAGCCAGATTGTCGGGGCTTTCATTCGATTGCCAGAGGCAACCGCAGAGCAGCAAAAAGTCCGGAAGAATCACGGCGGTCGGAGAGGGACAGATTGCTCCCCATGCCTCGTGTCGATGGTGCGGAGAATGCGGCGAGAGAATCGTCATCTGCGACGACCGACGGTGCGCGGAGTTCCCTGCTGCGTCATTGCTCCATGGAGATGATCGCCGAGGAAGTCATTTGGCGTTGGAATAGGTCGACCCTGTGTTGATGGGGTCGAATAGCGTGATTTGCGCGCATTCTATGGACGTGATCGACCGCAGGTTCTTTTCATTACCGAGTTGACCGCGCCGTCGTTCTCCGTCGACAGGGTGATCGAGCAGGCAGCAGTAGCTGGAGTTTTGAAGGAAATCGACTCGCTTTTCCTACCACCTTGATTGCGGACGAATATTCGAGCGACGCTGGACACACCCTTAGGTCGGAGATCAGAACGTCGCATTTTTGCGTTGCTCGTGACGACTTGTGAGAACGTTCAGTGTCGATTCGGCCGAAAATACAGTTTTTTTGCCTACGCACGACGATCTGCTTTAGGGTTGATCCATTAGGGAATTCACCTCAAAGGCCGCTTTTTTCCTTTTCAGCCCCCCGCCGAATGATTGTGAGCATGTGAGTACTGAGCAGGCGTCCCCGAGGCATGTCGCCTATTTCGCGAAACACTGGCCGCTGTCGATTACTCGAGGCGGAATCACTCCCTACGTCCATCACCTGCGTGACGGTTTGTCTCGGATTGGCATGGAGAGCAGTGTGATCTCGCCAGCGCCAGAGGCCTTGCCCCGCCGAGAGGTGGTGCCTCTGACTGAGCTGTCCCGAGTGGCTGGAGCAGTGGTTCGCCGCATGGATGGATGGCTACTGCAGTCTCCCCTTCCATTGCCAGTTTGTGTGGGGTTGGCGCAGGCCGTGCGGCGGGCTCGTGCTCGCGGAGTAGAACTCGTCGAGATGGAGGAGCACCAGGGGATTGGCCGGGTCGCAGTGAGGCTCGGTGGAGTGCCCGTCGTAGGGCGTCTGCACGGTCCCCATTGGCTCAACTTCAGCGTTTTGGGCGCCCCGAAAGCTGAAAATTTCGCCCGTGCTGACGGCGAGGAACGGGCCTTCGTTCAAGAGGCTGCGGGCCTCTCGTGCCCTTCGAGGGATACGTTGCAGCGTATGCGTCAACACTGGGAACTATCATTGGAGCAAGCGGTGGTGATTCCCAATCCCTGTGCCCCCACCCCTGCCGGATTCTATTGGCGGGGGCCGAACCCGGAGGCTCCCATTTTATTTGTTGGACGCTTTGATCGTCACAAGGGGGGGGACCTCATCCTCAAGGCCTTTCGCAAACTCCTCGGGCAGCGCCCCGCTCAGAGGCTTTGGTTTGTGGGGGAGGACCGCGGCTTGTATGAGGGCGAGCGCCGCTGGTCGTTGCAGGAATACCTGGAGCAGCAATTCCCGGATGCTCAGCAGCGCGCGCAGGTCGAGATCAAGGGGTGGCAGACTCCGGAGGATGTGTGCGCCTTGCGCAAAGAGGCCGCCCTCGTTGTGGTGCCTTCGCGTTACGAGGTGTTTGGAATGGTGGTGGTCGAGGCAATGGGTGCAGGCTGCCCGGTGATTGTTTCTGACGTTGGTGCGTTCCCGGAGTTGGTACGGCATGCCGAGGACGGATGGGTATTTCCCAGTGACGACGCGGGTGCGTTGGCCAGGGCGATGCAGGACATCCTTGAGCAGCCGGAGCTGGCGGCACGGTTAGGGGAGCGGGCGCAGAAGACTTGTGATGCTCGCTACAAGCCAGAGACAGTGGCCACCCAAACGCGAGATTTTTATGGGGAGATTCTGGCTCGTTACCGTCGAGATGGACCTCAGACGCGTGGTGTTGGGCAGGGCTTTCGACCGAGCTGGTGAGGCTATCGCCGCGTCTTCATGTGGAGCGACACCAGATGCCACTCGTTGGACAATCAACGGCCGAGATGATTGTTGCTTCATCGACTCCGGTCACAGCGGAACCCTATCGGTCGAATCGCGACATTGGCGCGTTGAGGGTGTTGCGGGAGATTGCTCCCGGCAAGGTCGCAGGATCGACAATCGCTTGACACCACAACATTTTTGGCTCGATAGCGAAACGCTCGAGGTCGCGTATCGGATGTCCTCGCGAATGCATTGAGGGCAGGTCAGCGTAAGGCGAAGGATGAGCGGGGTTGGCGGAGCCGGACCCGGTCGTGTCCCCCCTGCGCGGACGCTGGTGAGGTCATTCATGCCGGGGATGCGGGCGGCCTTTCTCTGCGGAGCGAACTCTACTGCGAGGTTTCCAGGTCTTGGGCTCGTCGTCGAGGTCTCGTCGCGAAGCCGATGACTGGGGCAGATCGGGGGGCCCCGGAGAGTGAGGTGTCCTGGGCTTTGCCGTGACGTCCGTCACATCGCGAAGCGTTGGGTGGCCGAATAATAGGCAAATCTCAGCGCGGGTTCGTCGATGAGAGGGGATGATTTTGGTCCGCATAAAAAAACGGTGCCTCGGTGACGTGATCTTCCTCTCGGCGCTCCTGTGCGTCGCTGCGGGTGCCGTTCAGGCACAGTCGTATCGGACCGTCGTGATCTTCGGCGATACCCAGACTGCGGTGAACGGTGGGCCGACGCAATACGCGGACTTCACGGAACAGATCGACTGGGTCGTCGCGAACAAGTACACCGAGAATATCGACTTCGTCCTGCATGTTGGCGACATCATCGATACCGGGACCTTCCTGCCTCTGCCCTCTGCCTGCGTGGGGGCTCCGCCGCCTTCTTCTTCCTGTTCCTCCCAGGGCAACCCATGCTGGTCACCGCCGCCGGGATGCTTCTCCGCTGCGGACGGGTCTGGAGGCAGCGTCTGCCTTTCCTGCGCGGGCATTCGGAATGCGGTGGATGTTCAGTGGTCGAATTTCAACGCGCAGTGGTCGCGTCTAGAGCCGAATGCCGGAACGGGCTGGCAGGGAATCCCTTACGCCATCGTGCGAGGGAATCACGACAACATCGGCGTGAGCGTGCCGAACGACGTAGACACAGTCGGCTTCAATCAGTACTACAGCGAATCCCAGATGGAGTCGTTGGAAGCGGCTTTTGACGGAAATGATCGAGTCTACGAGCATCTCGAAAGCTACGAGTCTTCGGTCGAAGGCAACGGAAATGCCTGGCGCTTCTCTCTAGGAGGACGACCGGTGGTGATCGTCGGTCCATCCTATGAAGGCGGAGGTGACATCAGTGAGGCGCAAATCGACTGGGTGATCGATGTATTTGGAGACCACCCCAACGCCAACGGGATGCTGCTCGTGCACGACGCCCAGCAGTACGGCCAGATTTACCACGACATCGTGCTCAATATGGAGACGGTGGCGCCGAATCTGATTCTCGCGGCGCAAGGGCACATTCGGCACGACGAGAAAACGATCCAGACGATTTCCGGCTACCCCGTGATTCGTACGATCAGCGATTGGTCCAGGACCTCCTCACCCGGTGGTTCTTATTTTGCAGTCCTCCGCTTCTATTTCGAGGCCGGTGAGGACGACGAAGTCGAGGCCTTCAGCTACTCGCCCGTGCTGGACAGTGTCAGCTCGAATCCGAATGCAACGATCGTCAAGCAGCCTTTTCCGGTTCCCGTGCCGGAGCCCTCGGTCTGGGCCCTCCGGGTCTCGGGCCTGCTCGGGCTCCTCTCGTTGGGACGCTGCGGACGAGACTAGAACCGCACTTCAGTCGGCTCGGTTGAAGGCATCGTGCAGGAAGGGACGGGAAAGGGCTGTTAAGACATTCCTCTGGGGTCGCGCTTTGAGGCCCAGCCCCTTCTTCAGCGGACAATTCGCGATGTGATGTAGCCCCGCTCGCCCGTTTCCTGCCAGGTCGGACTGAATTCTGGATACACTGCCGACCGTCTCGGCCGACGTTCGACCCGGCCGGGTAGGTTCCTCCCCTCCTTGATTGGCTTTCGACCCATGCTCAGGCCTGCGGCGAGAGCGCTCAGCGGTCGTCTGAGACTGGTTCGAGCGATGTCGAATGGGTCTCCTTATGCTGATCTGGCAAGATGCGCCTTTCTGCTCGCGGCAGCGCGAGGAGCGCAACGGCCATCAAGGCCACGAGAACGACGCCGTCGTGGAAACGGCGGAGGGTGGCGGTTCCCCAATACGGGTCGAGTATCGGGGCTGTGCGCAGGCGGCGCCTGAAGGAAGCTGCGAGCGGCAGAGGATCGAAATCACGCCTTCGATGGAGCGGATCCTCGTCGACGAGGCAGCGCGCGTTCTCAATATGAGGTCGCGGGCTGGAGGCTGGCAGAGGCCATGTCACGGGGAGGGACAGGACGGAGATGCCCGGCGGATTAGAGTCTGGCCATGCCTTGAGGATACCGTTTCGTCCGAAAATGCCGACGCCGATCAACGCATTAAGATTCGTGAGGTATTCTTTGTAGACGGGTGAGATTCGAGGCGAGTTGAAATGATTTTGCGGGGAGAGGGCGGAGAGTGAAGGCTCTGGTCCACTGGTTCGAAGTTCCGGTGACGGGACCGCGTACTGTTGCCATCGATTCCGGAACGGTCTTTTTCGATGAGTCCTGAAGGGAAGAGTCGGAGA
>Ga0315331_10002659_pt1 | contig 13497 bp, 11 predicted proteins | sample M160m34915metaG_FD_203456 | JGI IMG/M metagenome (GOLD analysis project Ga0315331, IMG submission 203456) | Ammonia-oxidizing marine archaeal communities from Monterey Bay, California, United States - M1 60m 34915 | ecosystem: Environmental > Aquatic > Marine > Intertidal zone | place: USA...
CAACGGCGCTGAAATTCGGATTCCCCGAAATCAGGAGGTACTCCACGCCATCTCGGATCTTCTTCAAGTGCCCTATCAGCTCGGGTCCATCGACCTCTGGCATCACGACGTCCGAGACCAGCAGATCAATGTTTCCCTCATAGGAGCAGAAGATGGACAGGGCTTCCGACGGCAACGCGCACAGTAAGACGTGATGGCCGGCCTTCTCGAGCAGCTTCCCGATCAGCTCCCGAACTCGCAACTCATCTTCCACGACCACGATCGTCGCGGCGCTCCTCCTGGGGCGGCGCCCCCCCTGCGGCGGCGGCACGACCATTTCGCGCCGGTCATCGGGCGAGCGCGGGATATAGATCCGCGCGGTCGTGCCCACACCGACTTCGCTCTCCATCTGGATTCCACCGCCAATCTGACGGCTGATCCCGTAGGCGATCGACAGGCCAAGACCCGTCCCTTCGCCTCGCTCCTTGGTCGAGAAGAAGGGCTCGAAGATTTTCTCGAGCGTCCCTTCGTCCATCCCACGACCGTGATCCTGAACTTCGAGGTAGCAGTACTCGCCAGCAGCGAGGTCCTGACACTCCCCATCCTGAAGCTCCGCAGTCCCCGCCGTGAGCTTGATCTCGCCCCGGCCCTCATTCGCATCTCGCGCGTTGACGACTAGATTCAGGAGGGCCTGTTCGAGGTGGCTCGGGTCCCCGCGTATCGGAACAGGCTCCGGATCGAGGACCAGCTCAACGGACATCGTCTCGGAGAGCACCCGAGCGATCATGGGCTCCAGCCGCCCAAGCAACGCTCTCAGGTCAACCCATTCCTGTCGATGAACCGACTGTCGACTGAACGCGAGCAGCTGCGCCGTCAGCTCTGCCGCTCGGCGTGCCGCTTCCGTCACTTGCTCCGACGCTTCCGCGGCCTCTTCATCACCCTGGCTGCACTCCGCGAGGATTTCAGTAAAGCCGGTGATCACCGTCAGCAAATTGTTGAAGTCGTGCGCCACGCCTCCAGCCAATCGGCCGACGGCCTCCATCTTCTGCGCCTGGAGGAGTTGCACCTCGAGCCGCCGCTGCTCTTCCTTTCGCTCGATTTCGTCCGTGATGTCTCTCGCCGCGCCGTAGAGGCGAACGACCCCGTCCTCCCGCTCGACCCACCGCGAGTGGTCCCGAAGCCACCGGATCTCTCCGCTCGCCGAGACGATCCGATGTTCCCAAACCGGATCGAGGTCTTCGCCCTGCGACCGACTCTGTTCGCGCTCGCGCATCCGGCCTCGGTCTTCGGGATGTATCAATTCCCACCAGTCCTCCGGCCGGAAGACAGACGCGTCGAACCCCGTGATCCGCTCGAATGCGGGCGAGACGAACTCCGTCTCGAATCGGCCATCGGGATACCGCACCAACGAATAGAAGTATTCCGAGGTCAGCTCGGAGATCTCGCGATAACGCTCTTCTGCGAGTGACGCATCATCGGCGCTCTCTTCCGCCTCTACCCGAGAGTTCGCCACCGCTGCCTCAGCCCGCGTGAGCTCGCGGACCACACTCTCCGCAACGAGCGCGGCGCCGAAGACATAGGTCAACAGCGAGAGCGGCGACGCCGCCGAATCCCCCTCGCCGCCCGGAGCGACGGGGACCAAAGGCCCCCAAATCGCGACACCAGCGATACTGCACAGAGCCAGAAACGTCGAAACCACCACGGCGTGCGTGTTGACCAGCAACCCGGCGACCATGACCAACAAAATGCAACCTGCGAGCGGAGACGACTGGGAACCGTTCCCTAACAATGAGTACACCGTCAGCGTCAGCCACAGCCCGCCGAGCACGATCCAGGAGGACAGCGCAACCTTGCCCGCTCGCGCTGCAGAGAGCGAGGCCCACCAGAGGAGCGGGGAGAGGGTCGCAACGCCCACCGCCGGCCGCCACGCGGGGACTGTCCACGCGGCGATCGCCCAGAGCACGCTCGTCACGAGAAACACCGTCGATACAGTCTCGAGGACCCCCTTCGTCGCCAACGAAGAAGTCCGGGTCCAGTCACTCAGATCGCCCAACACTTGAGTCACTCCAAATTGATACCGAGCTATCGGAGAGGGTTCCCTGCTCAATCAGACCAGGAGACCAGTTCACCGGAAAAACTAGCGTCCCCCTCATGCACACCGCGATCCGTAGATGCGCAAGAAGGGCTGCGAAGAACTACTCACAGCCAAGGGGGAAAGTCACGATGCTCGGCCACAAGTCCGGCAGCCCGCCCCACTCCGAGCCGAGCGACTGGCCCGCGGTCGCCGAGGACCCAGGAGCAGGCCAGGCCAAGCCCTCACGGCGCGGCGTGGCCCTCAGCAGGGCGCTGGCCAGCTCCACTTGGTGCCCGAGGTCGGGGAACCGGATCGAACCGATCGTGCGATAAACTACGTACTCCGAACCTCTCCCTCGAAAGAGACGAACAACGCCTAGAAACGAGCAGGGCGCCGCACCGAGCCGCACCCACCGGAGGAACACATGTCCGATCGATACCTCGTGATTTCATCCGACTGCCACGCGGGGCTCCGGCCAGAGGCCTACCGGGACTACCTCGACCCGCAATACCGCGAAGCCTTCGATGCCGCGCTCCCGATCCAGGCCGCCGCCATGGAAGAGTCGGGCAAGCGGTTCCTCGTCGACGACATCAACGAGCAATGGCGGAGCGGGAACGAAAACCTGCTCCACGGCGCGTGGGATCACGACGCCCGGCTGCGGGTGCTCGATGGCGACGGGATCGCCGGCGAAATCATCTTCCCCGACGGCATCACCGAGATGAACTCGCCCCCGTTTGGCGCCAGCCTCGGGCTGCCTACCGAGGGGGTCGACCCTGAGATGCAATGGGCCGGTGCGCGCGCACACAATCGCTGGCTCTCAGAACTCGTATCCATGGCGCCGGATCGTCACTTCGGGGTCGCGGTCATTCCATGCCTATGGGATGACATGGACACCACGCTGAAGGAGGTCCGTTCGGCGCGGAAAAACGGGCTCGGAGGGATCCTGCTCCCGAACGCGTGGGGGAAGAGGCTCGCCTACCACCATTCCTTCTACGAGCCGCTGTGGGAGCTCTGCGCAGACCTCGGCGTCATCATCCACTTCCATTCTGGCGCGGCTCCCACGGAAGACTATTTCGGACCGATGCCACCCAAACCAGGCCAAGAGATCCCCGCTGGTGCCGTGGGCGTCTACATCTGCGAGGTCCCGTTCTACAACGTCCGACCTGTCACCTTCATGCTCTGGGGCGGCGTCTTCACGCGGCACCCCAAACTGAAAGTGGCAATCACCGAGGGGACCACGATCTGGGCTCCCGAGTACGTCGCGCTGCTTGAACAACGCTACGAAGAAGCCCACTACAGCCAGAAGCTTGGCGATTTCCGCAGCCACCTGAAAGGCAAGTCGCCCGCCCAGGCCTTCCGGGAGAACGTGTTCCTGGGCGCGTCCTGCATGCCGAGGCGCGAGGCGGAAATGCGAGACGCGATCGGGCTCTCACAGCTCATGTGGGGGAGCGACTACCCACACCCCGAGGGAAGCTGGCCCTTTACGCGAGACCAGATGCACGCCACGTTCCAGGGCCTGCCGGAAGACGACGTCGCCGCGATGCTCGGCGGGAACGCGACCGAGTTCTACGGCTTCGACGCCGAAAAGCTCGCGCCGCTCGTCGCCAAGATCGGCCCCGAGAAGAGCTGGCTCCAAGGACCCGGCCCGCAACCCAGCGCGTGAGACCCGATGCCAGGAAAATCCACCACGAGCACTGCCTCAGGAAGTATCCATGCACGTCATTCTGATCCGACACGGTGAGCCCTGCACGGTCGAGACGGCCGGGGAACCGGCCGACCCCGGCCTGACGGAGCGCGGCCGATGGCAGGCGCAACGCGTCAGCGAGTGGCTCGCCTGCGAGCCCATTGACGCCATCGTCACGAGTTCGAAGACTCGGGCGATAGAGACGGTAGAGCCGCTCGTCGGGATGCGGGGCCTCGAGCCCAGCGTGGTCGCTGACCTCGACGAGATCGACCGGCGGTCTACGGTCTACGCTCCCTTTCAAGTCATGGCGCAGCGGTTTCCAGACTATTGGCAAGCCATTCAGGAACAGCGATGGGCAGACATCGGTTGGGACTCCTTCGAGGAGTTCGAGCGTCGCGTCGTCGCAGCCTGGGAAGGCCTCATCGCGCGCCCACCGGGGGCTCACATCGCGGTCGGCTGCCACGGCGGTGTCATTGGCGTGATCCTCGCCCACATCACGGGGATCACCGAACGGTGGTCCTTCGCGAACCCGCCCTTCGCGTCTTGCGCGCGAATCGACATCGCCGAAGACGGTCGCGCCCAGGTCCTGTCCATGAACGAGACCGGACACTTCGACGCGATGCGGGACCACGTCGTCGGTACTGCCGGGGAAGGCTTCGCAGAACCGGACGCGAGCCCCCCAGGAGAGCACACGGAGTCTTGACCCCACCCTCCCAGACAGACAGGATGCCCACCTGCCGAACGAGCGAAAGATGGAGGACCTGTCGCTGATGAATGATGAGACCAAGCACCTCGCGGACGGAACCGCCTGGCGAGAATTTTGCCGCGAGCTCGGGGACGCGGGTGACGTAATTCTCGGCGACCGAACGCCCACCAGCGCCTTCGACCGCGCGGAAGGTTTCCGGTACCTCACGCGGCTGCTGCGTGCTGGGCTCGAGTCGTTCGTCGAGTCGAGCGACGAGCAGCACCCTCGCTTCTTTCAACTCTCGAACGAGACGATCAAGATCGGGAACGACAACCCGGACAACCTCTACCACAACACGAACCTGAGCGGCGAACACGACTATCGAATCTTCGGTACTCGGGGCACGGTCCCGTACATCAGCTGGGCCTGCTACGGCGGCGGGTACGCCGACGACCGCCACATGACCCCCACGGGCCAGATCGACAGCAGTCAGATCGACTTCAACCCGGACGGCAGCTTCGAGATCTTCGTATCGGCGAAGCCCCAGGCGCGAAACTGGCTGCAGATGGACCCGCGCACGACGAACATGGTCGTTCGCCAGACCTTCAACGTACGCGCCTCAGAGACCCCTGCGACGTATGACATCGAATGCCTCAGCCAGAACCGTGACGACCGCATCGACCCGGCAAGCTTCGCCAAGGGCCTCCAGGACACGATGAACTTCGTGCGAAACACGTCGGAGATCTTCGTCGATTGGATGCACATCTTCGAGCAGCACCCCAACGAACTCCCCGCCGATGATCAGGAGCGCTGCCAAAACACAGGGGGAGACAAGAACATCCACTACAAGAACAGCCGCTGGGCGCTGGCCCCAGACGAGGCCCTCGTGATCGAGGCGCCGATCATCCCGCGATGTTCGACATGGAACTTCCAGCTCAGCAACTTCTGGCTCGAGTCACTCGACTATCGCCACCACCAGGTCTCAGTCAACAAGCACACGGCGAGCTACGAGAAGGACGGGTCCGTCCGGATCGTCGTCGCCCACGAGGACCCCGGAGCTCGTTATCCGAACTGGATCGAGACCTGCGGCCACGACGAGGGTTCGATGTTGTTTCGCTGGATCGAGGCGGACGAACACCCCGAGGTCCTCACCCGAGTCGTCAAGTTCGAGGACCTCTGACCCGAGCCGCGGTGGGAGGGGTGCGGAATGCCCTAGCGACCGGCCAGCCAGGCGAGCGCGAGACGCGCCAGTCGCCCGCGGGCTCCTTCCCGCTCCGATGGCGCAGGGACACTCTCCAGACGGCGACGCAGACCACTCGCACAGAGCGCGGCGGCGAGCGCATCGCTGGCGGCGAACTCTCTCCCCAGGAGATCGAGCGTCTGCTCGTACGACAGGCGCCCTCGCCACTCGAAGGCGAGCAGCGCCAGCGTCACTTCACGAGCCCGCACAGGAGGAGAGACCCCGAGGTCACCCAGGCGAACCGCGATCTCGGGCACCCCGGCCCGGCGGACCAACGGATAGTCTCGAAGCAGCTCCGCCACGAAATCTCCCGCGTCGGCGACGGCGATGCCTTCCGCGACGAGAAACTCTGTCAACTCCCGACCGACCGCGCTCCCGTGGGCCACCCTGCCGCCTCCTCAATCCTCCGTCGGATCATCGGCAGCGAAGCGGTAAATCTTGATCGCGGTCAACGGACGCTGCGACTCGCTCCGTGAGGAGGGCCGAGGCGAGCGCTCAAGCCTTAGAGAACGCGAACGTCATCCCACCCGTTTCACAGCTGTCGACGTACACGAGCCCGGCATCGGGTACATGCCAGACGGTCTCCACACCCGCGGCTGACAGCTCGGCGACGGTCGCCTCCAGGTCCGGAACCCGAACACAGAGGTGGTGCATCCCCTCGCCCCGCGCTTCGAGGCGCTCGGTGAGCGGCGACTCTCCCTCCACCACCTGATACAGGGTGATCCGCGACTCGCCGATGTCGGCGAAGCTCGCGCGAAACCCAGCGTCGATGATGTCACGCTCGTACACCGCGCGGCGGGTCGGGAAGTCCGCCGTCCGAAACGGGCCCAGCCCCATCGTCTGGGAATAGAAGTCGATGACGCGCTGGGTATCTTCAACGACGAGACCCAGGTGATTGTGCCCCTTCTTTCCTGCGTGGCCGCTCCCTCTCATCACCTCGAAGGTGACACCGCCAATCGCTTCGCTGTGCACATAGCAAAAAGACATGAAAGGGTATCCCCAGAAGGGCTCGACACCCCGCTGAAACAGAGCGCTCATCGTGTCGAGGTATCCGTCCCCTGTTCGCTTATCGAGGTTGATGTGATTCATCCCCTCACCGTGTTGATCCAGAAAGTCCGCGTGGGGAGGCCGCCCATCGAGGACCTCGATGAGCTCCACCTCGCAAGGCCCCATCGGAGCAGAAGCTGTCCGAATCCGACAGGGCGCCGGCTTGCCGTTCCACACCGCCGCGCTGGCGTCGATCTCACCCAACTCAAAGGGGCCAAGACCGAGCCCCCCTTGATAGAACTCCATCACGGGTTCGAGTTCCCTCACGACGATCCCAACGGAAGTCCCGTACTGCGCTGCGCTCTCCACTCTTCGATCTCCTCTCAGCCCGCTGCAGCAAAATGGCCCGCGCGCCGCCCAAAATAGGTCGCGTCCGCGAGCGACATCCCGCTGTTGTAACCATCCGCCGGCAGCCCGGAAGTCGACCGCCCCGCCGCGAACAAGCCCGGGACGACCTCTCCGTCCGGTGTCATCACCTCGCCGTCGCAGGTGGTGCGGAGCCCACCGAGCGTAAAGAACGGGTAAGGGAACGTCGTCACGCGCAGGTCGATCGCGCGAAAGGGCGGCTTGGTGAGCGGCACGACGAAGTCCTGCGATTTACGGAAGAGCGGGTCTTCCCCTCGCGCCGCGCCGTCATTGTACGTGGCCATCGTCGCGCTCAAACGACCCCGGGGAAGACCCAGCTCATCAGAGAGCGCCTCATAAGTATCTGCGGTCCCCAGCACCGGAAAAGGCAACTGCGGCGTCTCGAACACCGCGTCATCGACGATCAGATAGACGACGCCCTCCTGACGGTTCAAGGCGATGTCACCGTGATCAGCCTGATAGACGTCCTCCGCGACAAAGCGGTCACCCAGGCTATTCACCAGGACCCCCTTCGTCAGGCTCCGAGGCTTCGAATAGGGGAGAATGACGCACCCGGCGTCCATCCGGACGGCGTCTCCCCCAGCCGCCATCCCGAGGACGATCCCCAGCCCATCTTCGAAAGGCGTCCCCACCGGACTACAACGAAGCAGACGGGGCGCATAGCGTGCGAGCATATCTCGGTTGAAACCGAAGCCCCCGGTTGCGATCACCACGCCTCCAGCGGCCCTCATCCATTCGCGCTCCTCACCGTGCTGAACGCCCACCCCGACGATGCGGCCAGAGCCCTCGTCTACCACCAGGGCGACCACAGTGGCTTCTGTCCGAACGTCGACCCGCGCGCGCTCGACCTCCTGCAAGAGAGCGCGCATGAGGACTGCGCCAGAATCGCCCTGGTCCTTCACGTTGTGACCGCGCGGTGCGGGCACCGCCTGATCTCGATAGGGGTAGGCCAGCTCGCTCCCGGTGTAGGTCAGGCCGTCATCACCCGGCGGATTGGTCGCGACCGTAGTGGGCACGAACGAATCGCGGAACGGGACTCCCCGCGCGACGAGCCAGTCGTAATGCTCAGCGCTCTCACGACAATAGAGTTCGATCTTCTCCTCGTCGGCGCCCGGCCCGCACGCCAGCTTCATGTATTTCGCCATCTCGGCAGGCGAGTCATCGAAGCCACAGCGTCGCTGGAGGGCGGTCCCCCCTCCCAGGTAGAGTTGCCCGCTCGACCGTGCCGAGGTCCCCCCCGCCACCTCTGCGCTCTCGAGCGCGACGACACGTCCCCCTTGCTCGACCGCCGCCAGCGCGGCGCAGGCACCCGCAGCCCCAAGGCCGACAACGATCACGTCCGCTTCCTCGGCCCAGCGTTCTACAGCGCTCCGACTCACCAACCGGGCCGATGACAGCTTCATCATGGAGCACCGTTCCCCTTCGAAAAGTCCTCGTTCACACCCACTCAGCGACAGTGATACGCTGAACGCAGGTCGGAACGCCAGAGAAATACATTTCACGAGACGAGGAAGATCAGATGGACGATTTCGACCCGTTTTCCGAAGCGTACTTCGACGATCCCTTCTCGTTCTACCGGCGACTGCGGGACGAGGCGCCGGGCCTCTACGTCCCGCGCTATGACTGCTTCTTCTTGTCTCGCTTCGAGGATGTGTGGGACGCCGTCTCAAACCCCGCCTTCTCTCACGGCAAGGGCACGACGTCGATGGAGCTCCTCCTCGGCGCTCCCCGACATTCCACCGCCCTCTCCAGCATGCTGCCACCCGGCCACACCGCGCTTCGCAAGTCGATCGCTGACGCGTTTACCCCCAGCGCTGCCCGTCGCCTCGAAGCCCCAACACGCGAACTCGTGTCCGACTTCCTCGACGGAGCCCTCGCCACCGGAAAGCTCGACGTTATCTCCGACCTCGCGTTGCGTATCAGCGCCAGGGTCGCCTTCCTGATCCTGGGGCTCCCCCTCGAAGACGCGGACGTCGTTGCCGGCCGTGTCAACGACACGTTTCATCGCAGCGAGGGCGTCCGGGGCAACACGGAGCGCGCCGCGGAGGCCTCCCAGGTGCTCCACGCCTACCTCGCGGAGAAGATCGAGGAGCGGCGCGCGCGCTCGGGCGAGCCAGACGACCTGATCGGGGCGCTCCTCCACTACGAACACGAGGGACAGCGCCTCTCCGACGAACAGCTCGTCTCCAACGTCTTCTTGCTCGTCGTAGGCGGCACCGAGACGCTCCCAAAAGTGTTCTCGGGCCTCCTCTACCAACTTTGGAAGCATCCCGAACAGCGCGCCGAGGTTGCCCGTGACCCCCGGCTGGCCAAGGATGCCTTCTGGGAGGGCCTGCGTTACGAGATGCCGACATTGATGCTCGGCGCCGCAGCCGAAGAAGACACCGAGATCTGCGGCGGAACCCCGGTGCGCAGGGGGCAAAAACTCATGCACCTCTGGGTCTCTGCGAATCGCGACGAGAGAGAGTTCGAGGAGCCCGATCGCTTCGACATCCACCGCCGCGCAGAACGGATCCTGAGCTTCAACCACGGCCGACACCGCTGCCTGGGGGCACACATCGCACAGATGGAAGGCCGGGTTCTGTTGGAGGAGCTCCTGGCTCGAATCCCGGACTATGAAGTGATCGAGGGAGAAGCCGTACGGATCCGCTCCGAGTTCTTCCGTGGTTTCTCCCGGCTGCCCATTCGCTTCTGAGCCCGCCGAACGCCAGCGCTACCGGCCGCTAAGCGGCCGCCTCGTCTTCGAGGATGACCACCGGAATCTCTCGCGTCGTCGCGCGCTTCTGGTAGCTGATGTAGACGGGGGCACGTTCACAGATCTCGGTCCAGAGCGCCGCACGCTCTTCACCGCTCGCGACACGAGCCTGAACTGCACGTCGCTCCCGGTCAATCCATATCCCAACCTGCGGCTCCGCTCGAAGGTTATGTACCCAATTGGGGTCATGGGGCATCCCGCCCCTGGAACCGACGATCGCTATCGACTCGCCTGCCGGAAAATACGGCAAGACAGCGCGGCGACGCTTCCCAGTCCGGGCACCCGTCGTCTCGAGCAGCAGCGGCCGGTTGTATGGCGAACCGTATGTCCACGCGAACAATAAGCTGACGAGCGAATGACCCGTGTATCGAACACCATAGACGTCGAGTGCCGCCCCAAAGGGGGACACCGCAAATCGGACCACGTGGTCGGAAAGTGCCATCGCGGGTCATTCTCAACGAGAAGCGAAAGCAAAGCAACCACTGTTCAGTCCTTGGCTGGTCAGCGCGCTCGAGTTCGTGCCATGCTGTCTGGGTGACACCCGCACACGCCGAAACACCGCCCTCCCGTACCTATGCCAACTACGTCCTCGGCGTACTCACGCTGATGTACCTATTCAACTACCTCGACCGATGGGTCCTCTCGATCCTGGTCGTAGACGTCAAGGAGGAGTTTGGCGTCTCGGACGCGTGGATGGGCTTCCTCCTCGGACCCGCGTTTGCGGTGTTCTATACCTTGCTCGGGCTCCCCATCGCAAAACTCGCCGATCGTTATTCACGCCGCCTGATCATCAGTGTGGCGTTCGTCACATGGAGCCTGATGACGGCGGTCTCAGGGCTGAGCCGCAGCGCCGCAGAGCTCACCGCGGCGCGCGTTGGGGTGGGGATCGGCGAAGCGGGGGGGACCGCGCCGACCCATGCCCTCCTCGCCGACTACTTTCCACCAGAGCGGCGCGCCTTCGCCTTCGGGATCTTCCAACAGGGTGTCTACCTGGGACAGCTCGTCGGGCTCGTGGGCGGCGCCGCGATCGCCACGTCACTCGGCTGGCGAATGACATTCATCGTTTTCGGGCTGGCGGGGATCGCCGGGGCGGCGCTCCTCTACTTCACGGTGCGCGAGCCCCAGCGGGGACGCTTCGACCCCAAACCGCAGCAAACGCAAGAACCGCCGGCGATCCGCGAGGTCTTCTCGTATCTCTGGCGCCGTCCAAGCTTTCGCGCAATCTCAATCGGCGCTGGGATCGCCTCATTTGGTGGGACAGGGTTCGGCTCCTGGATGCCAACCCTCCTGGAACGAACCCTCGAGATGTCGAAGACGGACATCGGGTTGCAATACGGCAGCGTCACCGCGGTTTCTGCGAGCCTCGGAGCGTTGGCGGCCGGCAAGATCACCGACGTGATGTCCCGCCGAGACTCTCGGTGGCTGATGTGGGTTCCGGCGTTCTCCGTCATCTCGTCCCTTCCCTTCCTCATCGGTCAAGCCCTCGCGCCCACTCCCAACTTCGCACTCGTGATGGCGGTGCCGTCCGGACTCCTTGGCGGGGGGTGGGCGCCCGCGGTCTACGCCGCGGTGCAGCAGCTCGCCCCCGCGCGGATGCGCGCAGTCGGGGCCTCGATCATCGTGCTGTTCATTACGCTGCTCGGACAGGGCGCCGGTCCGTTCGCGATCGGTCTGCTCAACGACGCCTTCGAGAGTCGGTTCGGGGTGAACGCCATTCGGGCCTCGATGACGCTCCTGTTGTCGACCTACCTGATCGCCGCGGTGGGCCTCGTCTGGGGCGCACGGTCCCTGCGTCGCGACATCGGCGACCCCGAGGCGGAGAGATAGTCTCCCGGGAGCGAAGAAGCCCAGGACCACGGCTCGAAGCGCGCTCCCCACCCCGGTGAGGCGTCGTGCGATCGACACAAGCGGAGTCAGGCCAAGCGATGCTCGCGACGCAGCTCGTCGAGCGGGCGATCCCAATGATCCTCCCACCGCACCGCGATAAGCGACTCCGCCTCGCGACCCCTGCGCCACCCCTCCGTGATCGCGTCCATCAGGACCGGGAGCAGCTGGGGCTTGTACAGCGCCGCCTGGAGCGGGCGACTCGCGATGATCAGCGCCGGGTACGGTGCCGGGATCTGGGCGACCGTAAAACTCACCACCCTGACCTCGCCAAGCGGCGTCGTGTCATACCCACTCAAGACATGAAACATGTCGTGGAGCTGAAAGCCACGCTCCGCGAGGTATCCCACGTCCTCGCCCCTGGACTTGTGAGCTTCGATGAACGCCGACTCACGAAGTCGACTGGGGTCGAGGTTCGCGTCGGACATGTATCGCTCGAACGCCCTCCCAAGGCTCCCCTCGGGCAGTGTCGCAAGGAAGGTCAGGTCCGGGGTCGGGCTGAGATAACGGTCTTGCAGCATCTCTTGCGCCAAGGGGTGCGCGAGGGCCATTTCGTCATAGGCCTGCTGCGCCTCTGCGTCACCATGCTGCATGAACAGGTGCGCCAGGGGCACCGAGGCGAACGGAGAGACGTCTGCGAGCGAGTCGAGCAACCCGTCTCGAAGCTCCGGCGTGAGGTCCGGGAGTCTGATTTCGCTCATCGCTGTCGAAAGAACCTCCAGCTCATCACCTGGGCGGTGGGATGAGAGCCGAGACCCTTAACAAAATATCGCGACCGCCGCCTACAACGCAACCAAGGGTGAGGCGTGAGTCCGGAAAGACGGACGCACCGGAGAAGGCACTCACGGACCTCGAGAGTAGAAGCCGGGTGCTATGGTCCCGCGTTCAGGATGTCCAACTCAGCCCCTGCATTGCACCGTGCGCACTGGCCGCTGATCGCGGGTGCTCTGCTGCTGCTCGCGCTCTTCTACTCGCTGACGCTGCGCACCGGTCACCCCTGGGGCGGCGACAACGCGATGTACGTGTCGCACGCACAAAACCTGATCACAGGCGCTCCCTACGCCGAGACCGGCTACCTCTACAACCCCGGATCGGGCCGGCTACCGGTCTCCTACCCGCCCGTCTTCCCTCTCATCCTCGCGCCGCTCGTTTCCGTCTTCGGGGTCGCATGGGGCCCATTGAAGCTCCTCACCATCAGCTGTCTGATCGCCGGCCTCGCGCTCCTCGCCGCGCACGAACGGACGAGGCTCGGGAGCGCAGCGAGCCTCGCGGCGATCCTGCTGGTGGGACTCAACCCGCTCCTTTGGGACTTCAAGGATCAGGTGCTTTCCGAGTACCCGTTCTTGATGTTCGTGTGTGCGACGCTCTACTTGGCAGACCGACATCCGGAGCGACGATCGGCCCGTTACGGCCTGCTCCTCGGCGTCATTCTCTACCTCGCGTACGGCACACGCAGCGTCGGGGCGCTGCTCCTGCCCGCTTTGTTGGCCACCCCTGTACTTCGCGGGCATCGCCCCGAAGCGAGCCTCTGGGGAGCCACACTAGTCTTTGCTGGCCTCGCACTCCTCCAAAACGTCGCCCTCCACAGCGAAGCGAGTCATCTCGCTTATAAACTGACGCACCTTCGGATCGACTTGCCGTTTGAGAATGCGTTCTTCCACTACCCTCGGCTGTTTCACCGCTTCTGGGCCAGCGATCCTCCCCTGAGCGGCGTTGGCGTCATGCTCGCGGTGGCTGCGGCCGCCCTCGGCGGCTTCGGCCTCTTCCAACGACTGCGCGCGCG
>Ga0315331_10002660_pt1 | contig 13494 bp, 11 predicted proteins | sample M160m34915metaG_FD_203456 | JGI IMG/M metagenome (GOLD analysis project Ga0315331, IMG submission 203456) | Ammonia-oxidizing marine archaeal communities from Monterey Bay, California, United States - M1 60m 34915 | ecosystem: Environmental > Aquatic > Marine > Intertidal zone | place: USA...
TAGGAGCTTCTTCTACTAAAACAATATATATTAGAGTTACACCAAATGCTGCTCCTATATTTAGAGAAAGTAGCGTTTCTGGTAATCAAATAACATCATTCAGTACTTCAAGAAACGAAAATGCAAGCTCAGGAGAAGTTACAAAGATATACTTTACAGATACAGAGAGTGATGGTATTACTATCAATTCAGGTTCAGATATTAACGGACATTTTAGTATTATTAAATATTCTACTTACGTAGCTATTAATCAAGTCACTGCTTCTCTAGATTATGAAAGCATTACTTCTTATAATATGTCTATTACTGCATCAGATGCTCATTATGAAGCAGGCCAAGATGCAGATTCGTTTAATTCTTTACCTATTACTATTAGTGTAACAGATAATACTCAACCAACAGTTAATAATCAGACTTTAAGTGGAGTAAATGAAAATAGCTCAGCAGGAACTTCAGCAGGAACTATAACAGCTTCAGATCCAGAAGGAGATACTATTACTTTTAAGAACGCTACATTACATAGTTTAGAAGTTGGCGGTGGAGAAGTAAGTACAGGTTCTTATTCTGGTACTGCACAATTAACAGACCCAACAGAAGATGCTTTTAGTATATCTTCAGCAGGAGTAGTAACTAGAAAGAACGGAGTACACCTTAATTCTGATTTAATTGATGAATATAAGTACCAAGTTGTTGTTACTGATGCGTATAATAACGGTTCTGATACAGGAATTATTACTATACCTATAAGTGATGATACAGCTCCTTCAATAAGTGGAGATACTACCTTATATGTAATTGAATCAGCAGTTAATGGTAATAATATATACGATAACTCAAATGGATATTCAGGAACTACATCAAGATTTACTTCTAATCAAACAGTAACTTGGGCAGTTAGTTCTTCAAACGACTTTAATATAAACTCAAATGGATATTTAACTCTGGCAAGAGATATATCTGGTTCAGCTGATGTTGGAGGTGATCAATTAAGCGGAATAGTAACAGCAACCAATACTTTTGGTACTCAAGCTACTCAAGCATTCACAGTTAACATAACAGATAATACAGCACCAACAATTACATTCAGTAATGTAAGTGCAAATCAGAATACTAATAAAGCTATACCGGGTAATAACCTAGTATCAGTTTCATTTAGTGATGCAGAGGGCAATGGAATAGATCATAATTCATTTGTCTTCGATGATCAAGGAAATAACGTATCAGCAACTAAATCTGGTGATACTTATTTAATAAGGGCAACCTCAGCATTAGCAGCAGGCAACTACACCGTAGGAATTACTATAGCTGATGCAGAAGGATTTGCTTCTCGCACATCTACTCATACATTTACTATTTCTCAAGCAGTAGTTGGTACTTTAACTACCAATGGAACGTTTAGAATTATTGAATCAGCTCTAGATGGTGACGAGATTAAAATAACATCAAATGGTAGAACGGGAACTCAAGCAGATTTAGGAGTTACGTACTCACCTTCCTACGGTAGCCAAGCTGTTTCGTCATTTACTTCGAGTAATGCAAGCATAGCGGTCAATTCATCTGGTAACCTTACCGTAGGTACAAACCTAAGCGGTTCATCTACAACAGCAGGCGATACTATAACATCTAATATTACCTTCCAAGATCAATATAACAATATTGGTTCAGGTAGTATCTCAGTATCAGTAGTAGCAAATAGCAGTCCTTCTGTAACAGTAAGTGAACAAGGGAGTTTAGAATCAGATAATATGGCAAATGGAGTATTATGTGCTACAGTATCAGTTTCAGATACTGAATCAGATTATCCAATAACATTAGCTTTATCAGGTACTAATGCTTCCGATTTTACAGCAACATCTAACAATTCTAATGGAACTTCATGGGATATAGATGCAAATAGTGCCTTAGCAGCTGGTACGTATACATTTACAGTAACAGCAACCGATGCTTTCGGCAAAACAGGAACAGATACAGCTTCAGTAGTAATTGCACAATCAGCAGATTATGGATTAGTATACGTTTATACTTCTACATACGGCTCAGATGCCGGCTTTGGAGCTAATTATTTAGGAGTAATGGGTGGTAGTACAGTCAATAGTGATGTACCGCCAGAAGTTACAGCCTATACAGCAAACACATCATCACCATTTTATAAATTTAAGAGTGGAGATGTAGGAAGTACTTCTATTAGTTTAGCAGGTGGTGCAACAGCCACTTTACAGACTAGTGGATCAGGTTCAGACTTAGATAGTGTATTATCAGCATTAGGAACGATAAGCGCTAACACTACTGGACAAGTAATTATAGTTTACCCTTCTGGTTCCGATATGACAGTACCAACAACGATTCAAGAATCGTTTAATAGTACAGCAGGAGGAGCAGTACCATGTATGGATGTAGATGGTAATGGATTCGGAATAGAATCAGGAGTATTACATTCTGTTACTTTAGACTCAGCACATCTGGGGTATAGTGAATGGTTTGTATTTGGAAGAAAATCACAGAACGCAATAGCTTCTGGCTTTAAAATGAGGCTAGTAGCAGCAAACGGTAGTTTACCGACATAAAAGAAGATAGATAGATGCCATTATTTAGTTCGAAATTAGAGTTAACATCAGCAGCCTCGGGATCAGGGGTAGCCTTAGCAGACGTACAGTTTATTCGTGGTGCTTTTAGGACTGTTGCTGATACTGGCGAACTAAACAATATACCTGTATCACAAATTTCAGATAAACAAATAGTTTGGGTTGAAGCTGAATCATCAACTTATCAAGCAACTGTTACTTTAGCAGATTATGTTAATACATTTACTGATTCTGTAGCATGGAGTTCTTTTACTGGATTTGGATCTGGTGGAGGCGGAGCATCTAACATAGGAGAGTTAACAGACGTAACAACCGGTTCATTAAGTAATGGACAAATATTACAGTATAACTCATCAACAGGAAAATGGGAAGCAAGTAGTGTTTCCGGAACAGGAGACATCTCTGCAGTATTTGCAGGAGATGGATTGACAGGTGGAGGTTCTGCCGGTTCGGTATCTTTAGATGTAGATCCTGGATTAGGTATGCAGCTTACAACTGACGGTATTTCTTTAGATACAGGATCAGGTCATTTCATTAATGCAATAAATGCATTAGCAGATACAGGAATTTTTCAACAAACAGGATCTGTATTCTCAGCTAATGAAGATTTTGAAATAACAGGGTCTTTAACTATTGATTGGAGCTCAACTGGAAAACCTTTGAGTATAACATCAGCTTCACTTGAAGTATTCTCAGTTAGTAATAACGGAGTATTAAATTTAATTTCTCAATCAAGCACACCATCAGCTACTGAAGGTTCACTTTATTTTGGGAATGATAAAAACTTATACCTTGGAGTATAAAAAGTAGATATTTATTAATAACAAACATTTAAACTAAAACAATTTAATTTATTATTATGGCAACATGGAAAAAGGTCATCGTCTCGGGAAGTGGTGTTTCCCAATTATCAAATGACGCTAATTTTTTAGCATCAAACGGAGACGGCTCAAGTTTGACCAACTTAACATTCGCAAACATTACAGGTAGAGCCGAAGGTATCGAAGATATCGTTGGGGCTATGGTAGATGGCGGAACAGAAACAAACATCACAGTCACCTATGATGATGCAACAGGAAAATTAAACTTCGTAGCTAACGCTGGGGACGTAACTGGCGTAACAGCTGGAGCAGGTCTTACAGGAGGTGGTTCATCAGGAGACTTAACAGTAAATGTAGTCGGTGGAGATGGTATTACAGCCAACGCTGACGAGGTAGAAGTTACAGTTGATGGTTCAACTATCGAATTATCTGCAACAGACGGTTCTGGAGCAGTTAGAGTTAAAGCAGGAGGTATTGGTACTTCACATTTAGCAGCTGATGCTGTTGATGGTACTAAAATCGCTGATGATTCTATTAATAGTGAGCATTTCGTAGACGGAGGTATCGATACAGCACACATTGCTGACGATGCAGTAACAGCTGACAAATTAAATAACACAGGAGTAACAGCAGCATCTTACGGTAGTACTACTGCAGTACCAGTTCTTACAGTTGATGCACAAGGACGTATTACAGCAGCTTCTACATCAGCAATTGCAACTTCATTTACAGTTGGAGCAGATGCAGGTTCTGACGATGTTGTAGCAGGTGGTGAGAAATTAACTTTCGAAGGAGGATTAGGTGTTACTACTACAGTATCTGCTAATAAAGTAGCAATTGACATCGCAAACGGAATCGTTTCAGCTTCAGCATTTACTTCACCTTCTCAAGGTACAGTAAGAGCTACTATAAATGGAGTTAATGGTGGTGATATCGATACAGGATTACAAGCAGCAGATAGTCCAACATTTGCCGGTTTAACTATTAACGGTAATTCAATCGTAACAGGAGATTTAACAGTACAAGGTACTACAACAACTTTAAGTACGACTAACACAGCAATCAAAGATAAATTCATCTTATTGAACTCAGGATCAGCTAATCCAGATCAAGGTGGTATTATCATTGATGAAGGATCAGGTACAGGTCACGGACTTATCTATGATGAAGGTGATGGAAGATTTGGTATTAACCAAAGTATTTCTTCTACAGCAACTTCAGCTAACTCAGAAGCTTATGTAGCTTTAGTAGTTGATCAAGATAACGTAGCACACGACATAACTGATACTGAATATCACAAGAGAGGTAACATGAAAGTTGACTCTTCAGATGATATATTCATATACGTGTAAAAATAATAATAAATGAGCTAATAGGGAGGGTTCACCTCCTCCCTTATATGCTTTTTTAATTAAAGTTATGAACATAAAAAAATAAACAATCGTACAAATGGCCTGGAAAAAAATAATAGTTAGCGGATCATCCCCAGAATTAAATTCACTATCAGTAGATAATACAGTAACTGCTAATGCTTTTAGCGGAAATGGAGCATCAATTACTGGTGTAGTTCATAATGCTGGTGAAATCGCATCTCAAATTTCCGGTTCATTCACATCTCTATCCGGTTCGATTGCAACTAGGTTTGAAGGATTAACATCATCTTACCCAGAGCTTACAAATATTCCTAACGGAATAATGTCTTCATCAGCTCAAGTTGAAGCTACATTAAATAATAATAGTGTTGATTTCGGTTCAGGAACAGTTACAGCCACAGCCTTTGTCGGTGATGGTTCTAATATTTCTAACATTACAATAGACCAATCAGCTACCGTTATTAACAGCTTTACAGCACAGACATCAGTAGCAGTAACCCACAACTTTAGTTCTAAAAATGTAATAGCAACGGTATACGATGCAAATGATGCAATGTTGATACCTGCTAGCGTAGTTACTACAAATGATAATGTAATAACAGTAACATTTAGTGAAGCTACAAGTGGTAGAGTAATAGTAGGTAAAGGTGGTCATATTGTATCTGGATCTATTCCTTATGCAAACATAATTGATAGACCTACTTTCTTATCATCATCAGCACAAATTAATTATTCAGAAGTACAAAACATACCTTCCGGTATTATCTCTTCATCAGCTCAAATAGATGCGAATTTATTTAACATCGATGGATTAGTATCTTCGTCTGCTCAATTAGGCTTAGGTACAACTAACAATGTAGAATTTGCAGACTTAACTTTAACTGGAGATTTAGTAGTACAGGGAACAACAACTTCCATTCAAACTGAAAACTTACTAGTAGAAGATAAGTTTATCTTAGTTAACTCTGGTTCTGCAGCAGCAGATGGGGGTATAGTAGTTAATGGAGCAGGAGTTGCTTTTGGATATGATAACAGTGCAGGTAGATGGTCATTGGATTCTGCAGGAGCTACAGCTAACCAGACTTCTATTTCAACAGATGCTTTCGTAGCAGGTGTAGTAGATATTGACGCAGGACATTCAGACATTTCAGAGTATCAAAAAAATGGTAATATAAAAATAGACAGTGGAACGATTTTCATCTATTCTTAAGAAGTTATTAAAAAAAATGGCGTTTATAAATAAAGGTAAAATATTGACAGGAAAAGCAGCTCAAGATAAAATGAAAAAAGACGAGGCTGTTAACACTGATCTTACACAACAAGAAATACAATTTATACTTACTAAACTTAGACAAGCCAATTTTAAAGGCGCTGAGTTTGAGCTCTTTTATGTTGTATTTTCTAAACTTTCCAATTTACTTAAAAAGTAGTTGCTTATTTAACTTTTTTTAGCGATATTTATTATTAAAGCTATTATAGGCCTTCACAGGAAGTGGGCTCGAAAGAGTTACCAACCGTAATATAAGTAACATGCCAAATTGGAAAAAATTAATAACTAGCGGTTCAAACGCTAATTTAAATTCTCTTACCGTAGTAGGAACAGTATCTGCTAATGCATTTAGCGGAGATGGTTCTTCATTGAGTAATCTTTCAATTCCTTCTACCTTCACTAAAAATATAGTTGGAGGTTCCCTTTCCTATAATATAGATCATAATTTATCCGAAGCTTATCCTATAGTACAGGTGTACGATGGTAATGGATATCAGGTTATCCCTAAAGATGTAATATCTATCAGTTCTAGTAGAGTGCAAGTAAATTTTTCAGATGAATTTAGCGGTACTATTGTTGTAAAAAAGTAGATATTTATATATAAGATAACTCAAATAAATTAAAAGATAATGAGAATAGATAGTCCTAAAGTATCGAATTTAACCTTCCAATCTGGATCAGCAGTTTCTGACTCAGCTTTTACTGGTTCATTTTCCGGTTCATTTACTGGGGTTGGTAATTTTACCGGCCTTACAGCAGATAGCGTAGAATATGCAAACATTTTAAATAGACCAGCTGGTTTAGTTTCAGGTTCTTCAGCACAAGCAAGGTCACAAATCGGATCAGTCATCGGTACAGACGTTCAAGCTTACCATGAAAATCTAAGTGACATATCAAACTTAAACCCAACAGACAGTACATTTATTGTCGGAGCAGGATCATCATTCGTATTAGAGTCTGGTAACACCGTAAGAGCTTCTCTTGGACTAGGAAGTTTAGCTACATTAAATACCAACTCAACATTAGGTTCTGTTAACCTATCAACTAACTCAACGTATTCTTTTCCTAACCTTACCGATCTACCAACTCTATTCTCATCATCAGATCAAGTAACAGGTATAGGAAACTCACAATTATCAAACTCAAGCATAACCATAGATAGTACAGCTGTCTCATTAGGAGGGTCAGTAACTACTCTACAGTTAGGTTCAACTAATTCAACAGCACTAGCTGGTAATACTACAACTATAACATCAGCACAATCTACTAAGCTATCTAATATAACGATAACACAAGCAGTTGATTTAGATACATTAGAAAGTAATGTTACTACAAACAACGCTAAAGTAACAAACGTATCAACTAACTTATCTAAAACAGTTAGCGGTACTGGATTCTCAATTAATTCATCAGATGGTGATAATGTAGCATTAACATTAGCAGATACAAGCAATTGGGGATTAATGTCAGACGAAATGTATGACAAATTAGATGGAATTGAAGCAGGAGCTACCGCAGACCAATCAAATGCTGAAATTAGAGCAGCAGTAGAAGCTGCATCTGATTCAAACGTATTTACCGATGCAGACCATACTAAATTAAATGGTATAGAAGATGGAGCAACAGCAGATCAAGATTTAAGTTCTTATCAATTAAAACCAAGTGAAGGAGCATTCGCTAATGGTGATAAAACTAAATTAGACGGAATAGAAGCAAGTGCTACAGCAGATCAATCAAATGCAGAAATTAGAGCAGCAGTTGAAGCAGCAAGTGATTCAAATGTATTCACAGACGCTGATCATACTAAATTAAATAATATAGAAGCTAATGCAACAGCAGATCAATCAAATGCCGAAATTAGAGCGGCTGTTGAAGCAGCATCCGATTCAAATGTATTTACAGATGATGATCATTCCAAATTAGGGAGTATTGAAGATGGTGCTACAGCAGATCAATCAAATGCCGAAATCGTTGCAGCAGTAGTAGCTTCAACAAGTATATCTAATAGTAATAAAGGAACTATACGAAGTAATATAGGAGTAGATGCAGCAGGTACTGATAACTCAACAGATGTATCCTTAGGCGGTTCATATGATTATATTACAATAAGTGGTCAAGCAATCACAAGAAATCAAATTAACTTATCAACTGATGTAACAGGTACCTTACCGGTATCTAATATGGCAGCTACAGCATTAACAACTGTACAGACAGCAGCTGATCAATCAGCTCATTTAGCATTAACAGCACAAGAAGGTGACGTTGTTGTTAGATCTGATGAGAATAAAACATATATGCATAACGGTGGTACTGCTGGAACTATGGCAGACTATACGTTATTAGCAACTCCAACCGATGCTGTAACAAGCGTTAACGGTAATACAGGTGTTGTTACTGTAACAGAGAACGTTACAACAAATTTAGGTATAAGTGGTACAACAGGTGCTAGAACAATTACATCTTCAGACGGTACTAACGCAGTAATACCAGTAGCTACAGATAGTGTTTCTGGTGTAATGTCAGCAGCCGATCATACTAGACTTACAGGTATAGAAGATGGTGCTACTGCAGATCAATCAAATGCAGAAATAAGAGCGGCTGTTGAAGCAGCTTCAGACTCAAATGTATTTACGGATGCAGATCATACTAAATTAAATGCTATATCTGGAACTAACACTGGAGACCAAGATTTAAGTTCATATCAATTACAACCTTCAGAAGGAGCTTTTGAAAACGGCGATAAGACTAAATTAGATGGTATTGAATCTAATGCAACTGCAGATCAAACAGCCGCTGAAATTAGAGCAGCAGTAGAAGCTGCATCTGATTCAAACGTATTTACAGATGATGATCATTCCAAATTAGATAATATAGAAGCTAATGCAACAGCAGATCAAACAGCCGCTCAAATTAGAACCTTAGTAGGTACAGGTAACAGTAACTTTGTACCGGCAGCTGGTTCAGCAGGAACTTTCTTAGCTCATGACGGTGTATATAGAACTCCATCTTATACTACAAACACAGATACAAATACAAACCAACTTACTACTTGGACTTTAAGAGATGATGATAACGATGATGTAACTATCGGTCAAGGCAAGTTTATTAAGTTCGTATCAGCAACAGGTGCATCTGGTACAAATATAACAGGAGCCGGTACAACAGGTGATCCTTATATTGTAACAATAACATCACCAGATACTGATACAGATACTAATACACAGAGAGGCATTCATGATACTCCAGTAGATGGTGCTACAACTACTTCAATTAGTTCAAACTGGGCATTTGATAATGTTAAGACAGCAGTACCTAGTGGAGCAGTATTTACAGATACTAATACTCAAGCAACAAGAGGAACTTTAGGTATCGATACTGATGATAATGTAGCATTTAATGGATTGATGGTAGGTAATGCGTTAAACTCAACAGCTAATACAATTCGTTGTGAAGGAGATATCGTAGCATATTATTCTTCTGATGAACAATTTAAAGACAATATAGTTACTCTAGACGGCGCTTTAGATAAAGTTAAAGCGATAAGAGGTGTAAGATTTGACTGGAACGATAAACAAGATGTTCATGAAGGTCATGATATTGGAGTAGTTGCACAAGAAGTTGAAGCAGTACTACCAGAATTAGTTCACCACAGAGAGTATAATGACTCTAAAGCAGTTGATTACGTTAAGTTAACAGCTGTGCTTGTCGAAGCAGTAAAAGAATTATCTGCTAAAGTAGATGAGTTAGAAGGAAAATGTAACTGTTAAAATAAATAAAGAATGGGTTTTAGATTAAATGTAGATCTCGAAACGGGATCCGGTCCAACACAAGAAGCGTATATTAGAATAGATAATTACCGCTTCAATAAAGTTACAAGTGAGTTAGTTTTAACTACCACAACGTGGTTAAATAAAGATAAAGCTGCCTCATTTAACCGGAAGTATTTAGATGAAAGTCTAAAAAATGCAGAAGGATTAGTTTCAGCAAACGTTCTTTATTATGAAGACCCAGAGAGTGAAGGAGTAGAGGTAACAATACCTATACTATATAAAACTTCACTAGCTGAATTAGAAGAAATAGAATTTCCTACTTTTGAAAAAAAAGAGGTGATAGAACAAGTACCTTATGTTAGTTTTGATTCTAACGGAGATGAAATAACAAAGTACAGAGACGAACTTGTAACTAAGGAAGTCCAAACTGGTTCTTATAAAGAAAAGAAAGAAGTTATTAATATAAGCGTTTTAAATAATCTATATGATTATGCATATGGAGTTGTAAAAAAGAAGTTGGCAGAAGTGTTTCCTATAGATAAAATAGAAAAAATATAATAACATGGCAGTATACGGATACGGAAATTTAGCAACTAATGTCTCATTTAGTACATTTGATGCATGGTCAAATTCTTATAGCAGTAACAGTAATATAAGCTTAACGACTGTAATGACAGGATTAGAACCAGCAGATTCAGCCCCTCATCAGGTATCTGAAATAAGAGGTAATAATTTTCTATACGGAAGTGTCGTAGCCGAAACAGGAGGAACTGTAGCTGTTACAGCAGGGTATACTCAAGCTGCTTTTACTACTCATACTCTATTAAACGTTAACTTCAATACTATATCATCTGTTACATTAACTGCTACTGCTACCTACCCTTATACATTCCACTCTTTTAGAGATGCATCAGGAGGAGCTGGTAGTGCACTAAGTACAACCGGTGCAGGTACAACAACAGGGACTATAACCCTTACAGCATCTACACATACAGGTGTATCTACTTTTTACGCTTACTTCACAACTACACACGTATCACCATAAAAATAACTAAAAAGGTTTTAATTTGAAGATTATATGGGTTTATGAAAACATAACTAAACAAAGAGAAGAATATAGTAAGTTTAATACCTTACTTATGCTTGCCTCAGTTAGTTTATGGAAACGAAATCATCCTGAAGATGATACATGGTTATACTGTGATGAATTAACTCATTCACTTATAAAAGATATTGGAGTAGAATCTCTTTATGACAATATCGAAATAATAGACTTCAAAACTAGACCTATTGAGAAAAAAAATTTCTGGGCTAGTTCTAAACTTCAAGTTTTAGCTCTTCAAAAAGAACCTGTTATTATAATGGATTGTGATACATTAGTATTTAAACCATTTAAAAATCATTTAAAAGAAAACCAAGTATTATTTGCTAATAGAGAATTCGGTAGAGGTTATTACCCTACAGCTATGGATCCTTTAATTAGAGCTTTATCTTATAAAGCAAGATGGCAAACAGACTCTGTTAATGTTTCTTTTTTATATCTTCCTGATCCTGACTTTACTAGAGAGTACGCAAATCTTAGCTTACGATTAATGGAAGAATTTACTGCTTTAAAAGCACCTAATTCTAGATATCTTATTTTTGCAGAACAACTTTTACTGAAACATTTATTAAATAAAAATAAAATAGACCATAGAGCTGTTATATCTACAGAATGGGACTGTAATAAATGGGAATGGAGTAAAAAAGAAACAGACGGTATATGGAGTATAAAGGATTCTTGGCAATGGTTTAGACATTATGGTCCTTTAAAACAATGGTATAAATCTAACGATCCAGCACATCCTTATGATGTTGAAATGGAAATGTTGCGTAATTGCATAAATTTTCATAAATTTATAGATCTAAGCAGTTTAAGTAAGAGATGAGTATAGTAGATAAAAATTTTGTATTTGATAAGATTACCAACAATCAAGTTTACGGACAAGATGAAAATGGTAAGATACTCATAGATCATGAAGCTGTAAAATATAGATGGACTCATGGAGCTACAGATTTTCATCTAGGAGACGGTCTTCTTATATATGCTATGATTCAGAATATGAGAGCTAAGAACTGTGTTTGTTTAGGTTCAGGTGCTGGTTATATTCCTAGAATAATGACTCAAGCTAGATTAGATTTATATGATCAAGAGATATTTGAAGGAGATCCTGATTTTAGTTGGGGTGATATAGGTGCTACATTTATAGTAGATGCTGCAAATGGAGTAGGAGGACAGGTAGATTGGTTAGATAAAGATTCATTTCTAAGAAAAATATTTCATCCTAGAATAGTTAATGATACTACAGAAAGAGCATATTATGACTTTTTCATCAAAGAAGATATTAAGATAGATTACTTACATATTGATGCTGGTCATTCATATGATAATGTAAAACAAGACTTTGAATTATATAGCAAAATTCTTAACCCTAATGGTATTATATCTATTCACGATACAGACCTTAGCTACGCTAATAAACACATTGTCACAAAGGACGTAACAGATCAAAACAACCATGAAGAGTTTGCAAATGGACCTGCTGAGTTTATTCAAGAAATAGATGGATGGCAGAGATTCGATTTTCACAATCATGGTATTTTAAATACAAAACCTAGTTCAACCGGATTAACAATATTCAGACGTGCCTAATTTAGTTACAGTTGTAGGAAAAAATACTCATATGCTGCCGCATATGTTAAAGCATTATGAAAATGTTATAGACAAATCATACGTGGTAGTTTATAGACATTCAGACGATGATGGTATTTTAGAAGAAATCGAAGAATTAGGAATTAAACCTTATTTAGTCGTTACAGAAGACAAATATAACTGGGAAAGAGTAACACAGTTATACAACTATGTAAAAAGCCAACGACCAAACGATTGGTGGATAGTATCAGATGATGATGAATTACAAGTATACCCTGAACCTATAGAAGACATTATAGAGAAATGTGAGAGAAAGGGGTATGACTTTGTTACAGGAGGGTTCATAGACAGGATAGGTATAGATGGTACATTTCCTAAAGTAACGGCAGACACTAATATTCACGAAGCATTTCCTTTAGCTGGATTCTTTAGATATCCAATGTCTAAAGCATGTCCAAATAAATGTACGTTAATGAAAGGATTCCAAGATGTAACTCCTGGACAGCATTATGCTGCTTTTAATGACGGTACTAATAGCTGGGGAGAAAAACATTCAAGAAGAATGCCTGTAGAAGAAGTATTTACTCAGGTACATCACTTTAAATGGGATAGTACTTGTTTGAGTAGAATGCTTGAAGTAGCAGAGATAAAAAAAGATTACGCATTTTCTAAAGAATACAGTAAAATGTATAGAGCAATTGCAAGAACAGATTGGAAAATAGACATTACTAAACCTGAATATTTAGTTGCTAAATTAAAAGAAAGTTCGTATATTGAATATAAAGACTACCCACACTGGGATGAATTACGTAAATTAATAATAACAATATGAGTGCAAAAATCGACAAAGAAGCTTTAGAAGCTGAAAAAGTTTTAATCGAAGAAAGAAAAACAAAAGCGTTAGAGAAGATCGCTGTATCATTAGATGCTCTAACAGTTTGGTTTGAAGAAATCGACAATGAAGATTGGGACGGAAGAATACAATT
>Ga0315331_10002662_pt1 | contig 13490 bp, 9 predicted proteins | sample M160m34915metaG_FD_203456 | JGI IMG/M metagenome (GOLD analysis project Ga0315331, IMG submission 203456) | Ammonia-oxidizing marine archaeal communities from Monterey Bay, California, United States - M1 60m 34915 | ecosystem: Environmental > Aquatic > Marine > Intertidal zone | place: USA...
GCGTTGGGCCGACAACAACAACATACCCTTAGCCGTATTTACCGAGGCATGGTCAAACCCTCGACCAAATCAACCCAACGACAGCGGACGGCCTGAAGCAGAAGCGAGTTTAGTGGATCGTATGCTTGAGCGTGCGACTCACATGCTAGCATTCCCCGGACCGGAATCAGTTTGGACCAAACGAATGGAGGATGCTGCCCACAAGCAATTGATTCCAGTGGTCAGTGTTTTGCTCCCGAATTAAGCAGAATGTCAAAAATTCGAACAAAGCAGAAGAAAAATATCGTTTCTGTGGCAACTAAGGTGTTCCATTCCACGCTATTTTGGAAAAGAGGTGCCTAGAGCAGATAAAGCCCAATTTATGTCGTGATACCGCTCCGTGTTGGGATGAAACGAACTCTGAGGGAGCAGAGGGGGTTGGTGTCAGTAGACGTCTCGGAGGTAACGCTTTTGTTCACGCATCATCGTTTTCTCGATAAAATGTGTTGCATCTTCGTTGCTCATACCGCCGTGTTCCTCTGCGATTGAAATGAGCGCACGGTGCACGTCTTTTGCCATGTATTGTTTGTCGCCACAGATGTAAAAATATGCACCGTTTTCGAACCATTCCCAAATTTCTGCACCGTGTTCTTTGAGCCGGTGTTGAACGTAAATTTTCTCTTCTTGGTCTCTGGACCACGCAGTGGTGAATCTGTAAAGATCGCCGCTGTCCATCCAACCCTCGATGGTGTCTTTGTAGTAGAACTCCGTCTTTGCTGATTGGTCGCCGAAGAATAACCAGTTGCGGCCTTCTCCACCATCGAAGACACGCTGCTCCATGAACGCCCGGAACGGTGCGATACCAGTTCCTGGCCCGACCATGATGATGTCCGTGCTCTTGTCTTCTGGAAGAATGAACGACTTGGTAGGGGACATGAAGACGCCGATTGGAGCACCTGATGTGTCAATCTCATCAGCCATGAACTGCGTGCAGAGACCGCCGCGTGGTCTGTTGTTGTATTCGAACCGAACGATTCCGACGGTCAGCTCAACGAAACCTGGGTGTGCATCGTGGGATGAAGCGATTGAATAGAGGCGTGGCTTCAATCGGTCTGCGAGTTCCAAAAATTCTTCAGGAGAGTACTTCACGTCAAATTCACGCATGATGTCGATGTAATCTCGGGTCCAAAGGTAGTCTTCAACAGCTTTTGCGTCATCAACCAATGCTTCGACCTTTGCCACTGGATCATCCGAGGCTTGGTTGGGAGCAAGACCGGGAGGGAGTGCTTGAGAATCGCTTGCTGACCACTCTTCGCCATTTCGGCTTCTCGAAACGATTGAAAGAGAGATACGCATACCGCTTGAAACCACTTTGTGGGCGAGCGACTGAACAAATTTTTTGTTTGCCAAGTGCACCTCAAAATCTTTCTTGAGCGCAGTGTAAAGATCGCGCGCTCCGTTATGAGTCTCCACGATCGTCTCACGGTCCCAGCCTTGAACCTCGAGCAGTTCTTCCACAATGTGTGGTGGATTTTCGGCAAGCACACCAAGAGCATCACCCACTTTGTAATCCAAACCGGAATCACCAAGGTCGAACACGATGTGGCGGGTTTCTTTTCTCGAGCCTTCACCGTTGAGAATGTAATTCTCTGTGATTTCAGACATGTATGGATTCTTTGAACTCCAGTCGCTCATGGTATCACCGCACAACCTAAGGCTGTGATTTGTCCCAATCATAGCCTCCTTAAGATGCTTATCACCACAACGCTTGAGTTCGCTCTAGCACCGTTTCAGCAAGTGATTTTCTGAGTTGTGGTTCAAGGGTGGAAACGGCCTTTTATATGGAGACCCCTCGGACTCAGAATCATGTCCAGCACCAATGCTCCAACCGCCATCATCGTAGGGTCAGGGCCGGGTGGCCTCGCCACTGCGCTTCTCCTCGCACATTCAGGCGTAGATGTCACCGTCCTCGAAAAAGCCGAAGCTGTCGGCGGGCGCACTCGCTTGTTCAAGAAAGACGGATACACCTTCGATCGTGGACCAACTTTTTTCCATTACCCCGAAGTTATTGAAGAAATTTTCAAAGCCATTGGGCTGGATGCTCACAAGGAACTCGGCCTCATGCCGTTGGACCCAATGTACCGGCTCGTGTTCGGCGCAGGCGGCCACATCGATGCAACCAGCAACCTCGAAGAAATGACAGAACGTATTCGTGAACTTGCCGGAGATAAGAACGCAAACGGATTCAAAAATTACGTGAAACAAAACCGGAAGAAACTCGATCTCTCTAAGCAGTGCCTTCAGACCCCTTGGTCGAGTCCAATGGATGTTCTATCAAAGCGGGCAATGCGAGTTGCAACCGTCCTCAAGCCATGGGCCAGCGTTGCTGGGGACCTTGGCAAGCACTTCGATGACGAAAGAGTTCGACTCGCCATGTCGTTTCAGACGAAATACCTCGGAATGAGCCCATTCCACGCCCCCTCCTTGTTCACCATCCTCGCATTCCTCGAGTACGAGCACGGTATCTTCCACGCCAAGGGTGGTTTGGGAAGCATCACCGCACGAATGGGCGAGATTGCTGAAAGCATGGGCGTCGACATTCGACTCAACACCCCAGTCAAATCCCTCATCTATGAAGGTAAGACCGTCACTGGCGTTCGAATCGAAGGTCAAGAAATCATGGCTGACAAAGTTGTGGTCAATGCTGACTTCGCCCACGCCATGACCACCCTTGTTCCTGACGAGAAGCGCAAGAAATGGAGCAACAAGAAACTCGAAAAGAAGGGATATTCATGCTCCACCTTCATGCTGTACCTCGGCGTGGACAAAGAATACGAGTTGCCTCATCACCAAATTTACGCTTCGTCCTCCTATGAGGATAACTTGCGAGACATTACCAACCATCGCCTGACCTGGGACGATCCATCGGTGTATGTCCAAAACGCATCCATTACAGATGATTCTCTTGCGCCAGATGGCCACTCGACGATTTATGTCCTCGTACCCGTACCAAACCAACACGAAAGCATTGTGTGGGACGACATCAAAGGGGATTTCCGTGAAACCATTGTGAAGCAACTGAGCAAGCTTGGCTACGATGACATCGCCGATCACATTGTTTCCGAGACCATCATCACACCAGACGACTGGGGCGCTTCAGATATTTATCGAGGCGCTGTGTTCAACTTGACCCACGACCTCAAACAGATGCTATGGCGACGCCCACACAACCGATTTGAGGAAGCAAACAACCTCTACATCGTTGGAGGAGGGACTCACCCCGGCAGCGGCCTACCTACCATCTTTGAAAGCGCTAGAATCAGCAGCAAGCTGGTCCTCGCCGATCTTGGCATGCGCCCTGATTGGAACGGCATGGACACATGGTTCAAGGATGTCAAGCGACCCAAAGTAGCGACCCGGCCAAGCGCTCAACCTCGAGCCCGTGGCACCACCAATGGTGAAGGCCATGCGGTATGACCTTCTGGTTCTCGTCGGCATCACACTCAGCCTCTGTACCGGTTGCATTGCCCCAGAATCACTTGAGGTAGAACGTGGAGAAAATCCACCAATTCACATGTCCTTCGAGGCACCGACGCTTGATCGTAGCGAGGATGGCGGAGCAACCTTCAACCTCAAACAACATCTTCAGGAAGGGCCCTCTCTTGTGCTCTGGGTCGGCGCAGGTTGCTCTGGTTGCCATGATTGGACCGAATTGATTCGGGCCACGATGGACGAAGGTGGGTTCAACGACACAAACATCAGCGTGGTGAGTGTTCATCGATGGGCACTTTTCGAAACTACAGATGACGTCATGGAGACTTTTGCTGATGATACCAACACATCCTACTATACTCCTTGGACGGTTGTTGTCCCCGATGTGGACACCCCCACCTATGAGTTTGAGACTGGGCTTGATACCGGATATCCTCTTTACGAAGCGTATGGGAACCCAAGCACACCAACCTTGCAACTGATCGATGAAAGCGGCGCAATTGTTTGGCAATCCAAGACCTATTGGGCCGACGAAACGGTCCTCGACGAAGCATTGATCTTCTTCGATTGAGATTCTTGGCAATTCCGGCTAAATGGGCCACTCAGCCCCTCTTGGCTAAGATGCGGAATGGTGAACCTCAAAGACCTCAGCGTCTTGGATGAAAACAACCGCCCTTGGGCGGTGGGTGAAATAGATGGGTGAAGGCATCAAACTTCCAGTCCTGAATGGATTGGGGCGCACAAATCGAATCGACAATTGGTGGTCGCAACCACTGGCCATGGGTGTTGCATTGACAATCACCCTAATCTACACGGTTGGCCGGCTAGTTTTGTACCCAGACACCATCCATTACGACATTAATGGCGCCACAGTGATGTCCCCCATTTTTTCACCGAACGTGCTTGAATGGAGTTTGTTCGGCCTCAATGAATGGGATCACCCCGACTGGGTCAACGCCGCTGTCCTCGTCCTTTGGATTCCGTTTGGATTCCGTGGCACCTGTTATTACATGCGCCGGGTGTACTACCGCACCTTCTTCGCCAGCCCAACTGCCTGCTGGGTCGATGAACCTGAAATCAATAAGAAACTCGGCTATAAAGGCGAAAAGCGACTTTTCATTGTCAACAACTTGCACCGTTACTTCCTGTATGCTGCAATGGTGATTCTTGCCATCAAGTGGTGGGATGTGACCCACACACTCCACTTCACCGAAGGCGCTGCACAAGGATGGGGCATCTGCATTGGAACCCTCGTCATGGGGATTGAGGCCTTCCTCCTCACCATGTATGTCACTTCTTGCCACGCACTGCGCCACCTTGCTGGAGGCGTGTTGGACCGTTGGACCAGCCCCGTTGCAAAACTTCGAGGAGCCTTGTTCGGACGCATCAGCGTATTGAACCGCTCACATGGATTTTGGTTCTGGACTTCATTGATGTTCGTGTTCTTGGGTGACCTTTGGGTCCTGGCTGTTGAAGCCGATGTGTTGAGCGATATGGTGCTCTTTGCAGTTTGAGGTGAAGATGATGACAGAAGAATACACCAAACACGAATACGACGTTGTTGTCATTGGCGCTGGCGGTGCCGGACTTAGGGCTGCCATCGAAGCGGCTCGAAGCGGTGCCAAAACAGCCATCATCACAAAATCCCTGCTGGGTAAGGCTCACACGGTCATGGCAGAAGGTGGATGTGCTGCAGCATTACAGAACGCAGATCCAAGAGATGGATGGAAAGTTCACTTCCATGACACCATGAAAGGAAGCAAATGGCTGGCAGATTGGCGGATGGCTGAGGTCCACGCCAAAGAAGCCCCAGACCGCGTTCGAGAACTCGAAACTTGGGGTGCAGTGTTTGACCGAACACCAAACAATTTGATCAATCAGAGAAACTTTGGAGGCCACACCTTCCCTCGGTTGGCTCACGTTGGCGATGCAACCGGTTTGGAACTGATTCGAACCCTCCAAGAGCGCGGCATTCACGAAGGCATTGACATCTTCATGGAATACACCGTTCGCCATCTTCTCAAAGAAGGCGACAGGGTCACTGGCTGCGTCGCTTATACGCGGGTGGATGGAGACTTCCATGCATTCTCTGCCAAGTCAGTCGTGCTCGCTACGGGCGGCATCACTCGCTGCTGGTCAGTTTGCTCTGGCTCGTGGGAATACACCGGTGACGGTCACGCTCTTGCCCTATGGGCGGGTGCAGAACTTCGCGATATGGAATTCGTTCAATTCCACCCAACTGGAATGGTATGGCCTCCGTCAGTGCGAGGAATCCTCGTAACAGAAGGGGTTCGCGGTGAAGGAGGTCGCCTCACAAATTCAGAAGGCGAGCGTTTCATGTTCAATTACGTGCCAGAAACATTCGCTGGCGACCACGCAGAAACCATTGAAGAAAGCGACCAGTGGGTTGAAGAAGTGGTTTCTGGAAAACTCGCAACCGTCAGGCGCCCACCGGAACTTCTCACAAGAGACGTCGTGGCAAAGGCAATCAATTCTGAAGTCAAAGCAGGTCGTGGATCACCACACGGCGGTGCTTTCCTCGATATTTCACACCGAGGCGAAGAAGCGATTCTGAAGAAACTGCCGTCAATGCACCACCAGTTCAAGGAACTTGCAGGCGTTGATATTTCAAAGGAGCCAATGGAAGTCGGCCCGACCGCACATTACGTGATGGGCGGCGTACGAGTGAACGCTGAAACCCAAGAAAGCAACGTCCCAGGTCTCTTTGCATGTGGCGAAGTTGCCTCGGGATTGCACGGTGCAAACCGCTTGGGTGGAAACTCTCTTTCAGACTTAATCACCTTCGGTAAGCGGGCCGGTGAACACGCAGCAAAGCGAGCCGAAAATTTAGCTCAGCCGGGAATCGAAGATTCACAAGTGCAAGACGCAATCGAAGTTATGCTTGCACCATTGATGCGAAGCGAAGGGGAAAACCCCGGCCTCATTTACGATGAAATGCGGGACATGATGCAAGCAAAGGTTGGCATCATTCGTACCAAAGAAGAGATGACTGAAGCAATGGACGACTTAATGGCATTCAATCAAAGGCAAGAGGCCTGTTTTGCAGGAACTTCCCGGAAATACAACTCTGGTTGGCATCAAGCCCTTGATCTCAAAAATATGGTTGATGTCTCGACTGCTGCAACACTCGCTGCCCTCACGCGTGAAGAAAGCAGAGGCGGCCACACACGCGATGACTTCCCCGGCGAAACGGAAGATTGGGGCAAGATCATCAACATCATCTACATGGAGGACGGAGATGTCAAAGTCCGTCAAGAAGATGTTGAACCAATGCGTGACGATTTAACAGCGGCCATCAAAGAAGTGAAAACGATGATTGCAGAACGCGCTGCAGAACAAGCCGGAGGTGGCAATTGATGGGATTGAAAGGAAAAACACAAGCATTCAAAATCCTGCGTGGAGAAGGCGAGGAAGCAAAACTTGAGTCCTTCAATATTGAACTGGACGAGGGCATGGTCGTCTTAGATTGCGTCCACCGGATTCAACACGAACAACAACCCGACCTTGCGGTTCGATGGAACTGTAAAGCCGGAAAATGTGGTTCCTGCTCAGCCGAAATCAACGGAAGACCTCGTTTAATGTGCATGACACGAATGAGCGACGTGGTGGCAGAAACGCCCGAAGGTCAACCAATTGAGATTCGTCCAATGAAGGCCTTCCCCCACGTCAAAGATTTGGTGACCGATGTTCAATGGAACTACGATGTTGCGCAACGTATCAAGCCAATTAAGGGCCCTGAAAAGATGGATTGGAAATTCAATCAAATGGAAGCAGATCGTGTTCAACAATTCCGAGAGTGCATCGAATGTTTCCTTTGTGTCAACACCTGTCACGTGCTACGGGACCATGCCTTGTTTGATGACTTTGCAGGCCCCCGAAATCTTGTCCGTCTGGCACAATACGAGATGCACCCCCTCGATACTGAAGATCGGATTCCGGAGATTAAGAAGGAGTTCGGTGTTGAATACTGTAACATCACTCGTTGTTGCACAGAAGTATGCCCTGCAGGCATCCAAATCACCGACGACGCCATTATCCAACTGAAGGAGCGAGTTGTGGATCGCTATTACGACCCACTGCAACGAATTTGGCGGACCATCACCAGGCAAAACGTGCGTTATTGATTGAGGGCGTTTTATGCCTTCAGCAATCGACTACGGGCGAACCGGTTTAGCAGTGTCCCTCGGTACAGCATTTACCTGGATTGGCATCCAACACTTTGTTGATGTTGACTGGTTTGTCCCCATCGTACCCGCGATACTTGGCTGGCCTGAATTTTGGGTTTATGTGAGTGGTATAGCAGAAATCCTGCTCGGCCTCGGCTTGATTATTCCAAGCACAAGAGCACGCGCTGGTCGATGGACAGCTAGATTTTTGCTTCTCGTCTACTGGGCCAATCTCAATATGTGGGTTAATGACATCGCAATAGGTGGCCGAACATTCTCTACGCCTGCCCATATCGCTCGAGCCCTTGCGCAGATTGGGATGATTGCAATGGCATTATTCATTGCCCAAAGCCAACCTATTGTGGCAGAAGAAGAAAAAGGAAGTTAAGGGCCTTACTCGCCTCCGAAGAGGCGGTAAGGCGGCTACCCTTTCGGGAACGGACGAAGCTTCACTTCATCCGAAGGTCGTTCAAGACGAGGGTATCGAACTCAAAGGTGTTCGATGCCGGTCTTCTTGACATTGGCCTTCTTGATCTTATCAGGAAGCCATGCAGGACCGTTCGCTGGCTTTGGAACCATAGCGATGCTGCCGGTGAAGCAGTGGACACGCTTGGTGCCACGCTCACGTAGGCGGATGGTCGTATGTCCGCGGGTTGCTGCTTTTAGGGCTGCGCCACGGGGTTGTTTGCTTGCAAAAACCTGGCTCGTATCTTTTCCGTTCTCCATGAGAACAAAGTATTTTTTATCAGACATTTTGGATTACCTCCGATATGTTTTATTTCTGTCGGGTATATAGTATTTGGCCCGATTAAAGGCATGACTGCGCCGTATAGTGACCGCAGTACCCCATTCCAGAAGGCGATTTTGGCAAACAAGGGCGCAGTATGCCTGTTGAATTCAGTGGCCAAATAGGAAGAAGAAACGACCGTGAAAAAAAGGTGTGTTACAATTCTGCGCCCGCGAGGGTTTTCGTATCAATAATCCCCGGGACTTGGCGTATAGATTCAACCACCGACTTCGCAATGGTAGCTAGGCTTTCTGCTTCGAGTTTGACAATCAAATCATGATCGCCAAAGAGAAGGGTTGCATCAGCCACATGCTGCATGTCCTTGACAGCAAGGTAAACTTCATGCTCCTTTCCTGGTGCGACATTGATGAGTACGTATCCAACCGCCATAGTGCTCAGGCTCACCAGCACGACAAGGGACTTCAAACCTTCTCCGCCACATCACTTAGAATTGGAGAGAAGAAGGACAACTGCTCTTCGACAAAAGACGACCATTGTTCTTCAGTCCAATCCTCAGGAGGATCTCCACCAAGCCATTGATGGTATGATTCAGATGACCAACCCTCCGGAATAGCAGATCCCTCTTCCAGATTGAAGAGTTCTTGAGGCTCGAGTACAGGCATTGATGTTGCGTCTTCTACCGCCCATAACGGCGGGGCATCGTCTTCTTTGCTTCGATGAAGGACAATCACACTAAGGGCGAGAAGAAGAAGCAAGGGGAGGGCGATGCCAATCGCCAACATTGCGCTAAATTCGAAACTCTTTGCATCGTTACCCTCTGATGAGGGATCCTTACAATCAATGCACGGAGGTGGCGCCTGAAGGAACACCGTTGAAGATACGGAGGCAGATTGACCCCAACTGTCGATGCAAGTAAAGGTGAACGAAAGGGTTGCGTTAGCCAAAGCAGAGGTTGTCGGGAACACGAAAGCAAGTGAACCATTGATGGATGCAGGGGCATCAACCTGTGGTTCAAGAGATACATTGGCGAGCGAGGTGGTGTTGTCAAGCGTTTCAATCCGACAATCAACATCACTTAGGCCATCTAGGTCACTGACATAGGCGACAGGTTCAATCCGATCGCCCGCCGTTGCATTTGCGATTGGGGCCATTGTTAACATTGGAGCTGCGTGGAAGAAATCAATCGTCATCGTTTGAGTGCTTGAAAGACCATCGATGTCCCTTACAATAAGAGAAACTTGACCTTCGCCATCAATGAAAGAGCCATCCAACCTCAATCGGAAGGCGACAAATGTGACATCGCCATCCCCTTCAACTGAGTGTTGAAGGCATTGTGCCGGTACGTCCCCTGCGCTGGCCTCCATAAGCATTGGAGCCGTGACTGACCACCCTAACTGAGACATTGAAACTCGGATGTACTCCAGTGGACGCTCGCTGTCCACAAGAGCATACAACACAAGCGATTCTCCAAACCGAAGCGATTGGGCAATACCGTTCTCATCACACGCAGCCGATTCAATGACCATGGGTGGGGAAAGAAGGAATGTAAATTGCTCTTCCAAACGAAGGGTTGCACCATGCCGCCCTGTGGCATCAATTTGAACGCGTAATTCCCCCGACTCAAGCGGTTGATCTGGTGCGGGCAATTCGACAATGAACGGCTCATCGATGTCAAGAACATCCACTGGGAGGACAAATGCAGTTGCCCCCGGCCACTCGATGGATAAATCCCCAGTTACCGATGTACCAGGGTCATCTTCGTCGCTGAATTGAACCTGCAGGTATTCACCGCCACCGCCCAAGACTCGGTCGAGTGTGAGGTTATTGTTGTCAACAAGAGTCAATTCTGCAACCGGTGCGACATCAACCACTCCAATCAGTCGAGAACTCAGCAACGCACCGTTCTGAGCACGGACCTCAAATGAAACCGCATCCAATGAATCTCCTTTTGGCAGCAAAACTGTACCAAGGTAGCAATGGTGGTTTGAATCCAATTGTGGTGCGTGCGTCAGGTGACTGACCAGCCCTCTCGACGCAAGAATTGAGGCATTGTCCAGTTCAGGGTTGTGATCTGCATCCAATACACACGCCCTAAGCGATGTGAGTTGCCCGCGCTCGATTCCACCGGCCGGTGCGTATGGAAGCGGCGTTGCGCCGGACCATGATGCGGAGTCAACACCCCCGACATAAGGGCCAAACCATTGGGCTTGCGCATCCACCACTTCGGCCACATCATCAACAATGCGCGAGGTGGCCTGCTGGCTTTCGTCCAATGCAATTGCTTCGATGACCAGCATACCGAGGCTAAGGTTGGTCGGGAGTGTGATCGAAGTTTGCCACCGAACACTGTCGAGTGTACCTAGGCTTTGCTGGGTCCAAATCGCCCCTGTTAGATTGCTTGCATTGGCTGCTACAGTCCACAAAAGGTGCACCGATGTGACATTAATGTCGTCACTCGCTTCAACCGTGCAAATGAAACTGTCTCCGCGAGCGTAGGTTGATGCATCGCAATAAATTTCATCCACGGATGGCGGCGCATTCACCCACAAACGCAGCGTGATGAGGTTGTTTTCGGTGATTCGCTCGCTTGCATTTTCAGATGAATCATATCGAATTCGTAAATCCATCCACCCCGTCTTTTGTGGAGTGATGGTCACGTTGACGAGGGTTCGTGACCCGATTGTGTCACCTGATGGAAGCGATAGGTTACCAGCGTACAACTCAATGTTGCCCTGAATATCTTGAATCAAGACCGAGCCATTCGCCGTTGCCATGCCTTTGTTTTCAAGTGCAAGTTGAACGGTTGTTGGGACGCCAAAAGAGGCGTTATCTGGCACTCGAGCATCAATGATGTTGATGTCATGGAACAAATCTGCATAGGGCGCCATTTTCGGATCCCCAACCGTCACCCCCATCCAACTGGTTTGCAAGTTTGCCGCTGCATGGGATTCTGCAAGGTTGTACCCACTGGCATAAGTCCCCATCAACACGCTTGGTAAACCAACCGCTGTTAGGTATGGCTCGTAGACATAACCTTTGACACCAGATGCTCCGTCTTCGAGAAGGTCAGCCACTAAAGATTGACCATAAGTCGTGCCAATCGTGAACGATCGACCTCCGGTCGAGACTGCAGTTTCAGCAATCGAACCGTTGAGCCAGTCATTGTTAGGACGAATAGGATACACTTTGAACGTGTCAAGATACACCGAGCCGTCCGATGAGGTTGCGACCAAATTCAATGGAATTGTAATCCGAAGTTCAACCGCATTGACCGGAGGGTTGAACCGCATCGTCGTTGAAGACCATGCCGTGGTAAATTCTTGCTCAGATGAGATGTTTGTGGAGATCACTGTTCCGTTGACATCCAAGGCCTCCATCTCGATTTCATAGGTTCCAAAGACATCTCCTGTTCTCATCCCAAATCCGGAAGCCAGCCAAGCATGATTTTCGAACTCCTCATCGATGGCGAATGTTTGTTGAACGCTTGCAACGGCCTGACCGTTGCCCGAATACGCCGCACAATCAAGATAAATGTCCCGATGCAATGATGTGACTTCACCATCGCTCAGGGCGCTGTCCCAAATCATCACTTCATCGATCATACCTTCGAAATAAGTGCTGCCTGCTCGGTTCACACCTAGCCTGTATGATTCGATGGTGTCCACGCTTCCGGTGGGGAATGAAGTGGTTCGAACCAAGACTCCATCGAGGTATTGCTCTGCAACACCCGCTTCGAAAACGGTCACTAGATGAGTCCAATTTTGGGCTTTCATTGCCCCAAAGGTGTGCGTTTGATTGTTGTGCAGCCGCCACTCACCATTGAACACTGCATGTTGGAAGGAAGCGTTTGAACCGGCCTGAGTCCCTGCTGCGAACACAGAGGCGTAATTCGGTAGAGTTGTGCTGTTTGCCCACACCCATTGACTGACTGTGAAATTACCATTCCAATCTTGAACATCAACTTCGAGGTAGTCATCCACTCCATCGTACCAAAGGCATCCACCGTCAACGCAAGTGTTCCAATTCGAAGCGTTCATGTTGTGCAAAGTGAAATCGGTATGGGCTTGACCGGAGTCGTTGGCAAGCGTCCCGCTACCGTCCTCAAACGACCAATGGTGTTGCAGTGTTTCAGAACTAGGAATACGATCACCTGCTATCTTGAACGCTGATGCGGGAATCAAGGCTTTGCTTTGATTTGGACCCTCCCAGTGAAGCGTCAGTCCGTGGGGCCCGCCTCCTTGGAAAAATTCGATTCTAAAATCGTGTAGACCGGCATCGAGAATGATGCTGTTGGAGCGCTCCCTCATGCCGTGGCTACCATAATTTGTCACCAGACTCGAGTCGTTTAACCAAAGTTCTGAGCCATCGTCACTCGTCAAGTAAAACGTCCAATTCCCGGCTTCTGGGACATCGATTAGCCCGCTAAATCGAGCCCCCCAATCGTTCTTGAAGCGATTGTCTAAACCCGGGTAGGCGTTGTACATTGAAGTATAAGCCAGTTGAGATTCTATCCTGGTATGGTCGGGTGTTCGATCGATCAACGAAGGCATCGAGGCAGCATTGAAACTCACTCCCGTATTATCAAAAAATTCTGAGAAAATTCCTGGTTTTCCATGCGCCGATTCGGGCATGCATTCTGCGGCTACAGCAGCCTCCAATGCGGAGGACCCGCCTTGTTTGGTGTCGGTCTGTAAACTCCAATTGAACGAGTCACCTGCTGAAAGAGTAGGAAGCGTCGCATCCCAATGCTCTGACCCACTCGAAGTGCTTGTACTGGCTGTGTCAAATCCACCGTTTGGTAACGAGTTGCTCGACCATGACCCATCGTTCGAGCCCCATGAGGCATACCCCATGACGTTGCTGAGATTGGTCAAAAACACAGATGTTTCATCAAAAAGGGTTGGTAGGCCCATTGTTGAGTTGAGGGTGGTGTTAGCCGTGTACAAATCATCGTTCCAAAACTTGTAGCCCGAGCCGTTTCGATTGGTCGCGAGGTCAAGGGCGATAACGCCACGAGTGCCAAGGCTGTTGTTGGCCTTTTCAATCAACCCAAGCGCAGTCTCTACGGTGTAACCTGTCAGCCG
>Ga0315331_10002663_pt1 | contig 13489 bp, 12 predicted proteins | sample M160m34915metaG_FD_203456 | JGI IMG/M metagenome (GOLD analysis project Ga0315331, IMG submission 203456) | Ammonia-oxidizing marine archaeal communities from Monterey Bay, California, United States - M1 60m 34915 | ecosystem: Environmental > Aquatic > Marine > Intertidal zone | place: USA...
TGTTTTTCATCAATTCCATCAGTACAAAATGTACAATGAAATGGACATCCACGATTTGTTTGCATTAATGGACTCAATCTTCCATCAAAAAATTTATCAAATAAACCTGTCAAGTATGGAGAAGGTAAGTCATCAAGTTGTTTTCTAGTTCTAAGTCCAGGACCAGAAAAAATTAATTCGTTATTTGAATTTCTAATTACACATCCTTCAATGGGTTTTGATATTGCTAATTTCCTAATTTGATCAGATGATTTTGCAGAAAAACACACTTCAACAATATTTGAAAAGCCAATTTCTCCTTCTAATGGAACATAAATATCAACAATTTTATTTTCATTCATAAATTTTTTTTGTGAAGGTAAATCAATTGGGAAATTTGGACCACCCCATACTGTTAGTACATCAGGATTACTTTTCCGTGCAATATTGAACATCTCTAAACCAATATTTTGATTCCAACTATAATTTGAAAGTCCAAGAATATCTGGAGGAGAATCAACTAATGCTTGTTCTAAATCTTCTAAATATTTGAATAGAGTAATTTCGGCTTTTGAGCCATAAATTTTTTTACAATATGCAGCGATATATCCAATTGCCAATGGAATTGCATCAGTAGATAATGAAACAGTATCATAAGTGATATCACCAAGATAAATTTTTAATGTCTCCATAAACTGAAAATAAAGGATTATTTGAAAAACCTTTCTTTTTTAAATCTGAAATTTGATTAGATTTAGGAGTAGATAAGTAGTATTAATTCATCAAAGTTATATTTTTGCGATTTAGAGAAAAGTTGTGATTACTCTTGAAAAAATGAAAATTGTTGATAAAAGTAAAATGTATGAGGTTTATGATGATTGGCCAAATATTGCTAAAAGTTCTTTGAATAGTGATTTGGAAGAAATTAGAACAGAAAAAATTTCACATATTGTTTTTGCTGGAATGGGAGGTTCTGGAACAGTTGGAGATGTTTTTGCAAGTGTTTTGTCTAAAACTGATATTCATGTAGACGTCGTAAAAGGATACCATCTTCCTAATACAGTGAAAGAAAATTCATTATTGATTTGTACAAGTGTTTCAGGAAATACAATTGAAACAATCACAGTTTTAAAAGAAGGAATTGAATTGGGTTGTAAAATCATGGTATTTTCTAGTGATGGAGAAATGAAAAAAATATGTGATAATAAAAAAATAGAATACAGAGAAATTCCAATGAATCATTCTCCTAGAGCATCATTTGTTACATACCTATATTCAATGATTAAAGTACTACTGCCTATTTTACCAATCTCAATTAATGATGTTATAGATTCAATCAATGAATTAAAAAAAGCAGGGGAGAAAATTAATTCGTTAAACCTAAATGAAAATAACATCTCATTAAATATTGCAAATTGGATTAAAAATATACCAGTAATTTATTATCCATTCGGATTACAATCAGTTGCAATTAGATTTAAAAATTCACTCCAAGAAAATAGCAAAATGCATGTTACGATAGATGATATTATAGAGTCCTGTCATAATGGTATTGTTTCATGGGAAAAGGATTCAACACTACAGCCTATTTTAATTGAAGGTCAAGATGATTATATTAAAACTAAAGAAAGATGGGGAATAATTAAAGAGATTTTTCTAGAAAGAAATATTTCATTTTATGAAATAAAATCAAATAAAGGAAATATTCTAACTAAAATAACGCAATTAATTTACATTTTAGACTATTGTACAATTTATCTATCGATTATGAAAAATATTGATCCAACTCCAGTTTTAAGTATAAATTTAATTAAAGATAGACTTGAAAAATTATGAAAAAATTAAACTGTGGGGTAATTGGATGTGGAAGAATTGGATGTGGATTTGATGATAATCACAGTAATTTAATAAAAACACATGCTGGATCATATTTTAAAAATTCTCAAACTAATTTAGTAGCATTATGCGACATGGATAAAAAAAAATTAGAAAAATATGCTAAAAAATATAAAATTTCAAAAACATATACCAGCACTAAGGAATTATTTAAAAATGAGAAATTAGATTGTGTATCAATCTGTACATTAGTTTCCACACATCTAAAAATCGTAGAGGAAGCAGCAAATTCAGGCGTAAAAGGAATTTTTCTAGAAAAACCAATTAGTAATTCAATGAATGATGCTAAAAAAATTATTGAGATTTGTAAAAAAAATAAAATTAAATTACAAATTGATCATCAAAGAAGATTTCATCCATTGTATCCAAAAATCAAAAAAATTTTAGAAAAAGGGGAAATTGGTAAAATTCAAATTATAAATGTATTTTATGGTGCGGGGATAGCAAATACAGGTTCTCATATGTTTGATTTATTGAGAATGTTATTTGGAGAAATTAAAAATATCAAAAGTGAATTTACTCCAAATAAATCACAAAATCAAAAAGATCCTAATTTAGATATGAAAATTAAATTTTCTAATTCAGTAATTTGTAAAATAAATTCATTAGATTATTCTAATTATGCAAAATTTGACTTAGACATTTATGGTATGAAAGGAGTAATAAAAATAGATTTAATTAAAAATGAAGCAAAAATATCAAAAATATCAAAAATATCAAATGTCTATAAAATCTTAGAAAAAGAAATCATCATCAAAGAAAATATTAGTGAAACACCCATCCAAATAGGCTTAAAAGATCTAGTTAATTCAATAAAATTAAATCAAGAAATATTATCGGATGGGAATGAAGGATTGAAATCTTTAGAAGCAATTATTGCATCAAAAATATCATTAAATCAGAAAAAAGAAATTAAATTACCACTCCACAATAATAATTTAAAAATTAATTCAAGATAGATATGGAAAAAATTATTGCAGTAATTCAAGCACGAATGGGTTCAACTAGATTACCTGGAAAAGTGCTTGCAGACATTGAAGGAAAACCGTTAATTTGGCACATTTATAAAAAATTACAGAAAATTTCATCAATTTCAGAAGTAATTATTTCAACAACTAATAATTTAACAGATAACCCATTAATTGAATTTGCAAAAAAAGAAAAAATTGCATTTTATACAGGAAGTGAAAATAATTTAATAGATAGAATTTATCAAACTGGGAAAAAATTTGATTGCGATATTATAGTAAAAATAAATGCTGATTCTCCTTTAATTGATATTAATGTAATAGAGAATGGAATTGCCAAATTTTTATCATTTAAAAAGAAACCAGACTTAGTAACTAATTGTGTGAAAGAAACTTTTCCAGATGGAATGCAATATGCAATATTTAATTTTAAAACTATTGAAAATTTACGTAATACAATTAAAGAAAATTTTTGGAAGGAATTTTTTTATAGATTTATAATTGAAAATCAAAATAAATATTTTGTAATAAATTTAGAAAATAATAAGGACATATCAAAATTAAGATGGACAGTTGATTATAAAGAAGATTTAGAATTAGTAAGAATAATTTTTAAGAAATTATATTCAAAAAATCAATTTTTTGGAATGAATGAAATTTTAAATCTTTTAGATGAAAATCCAGAATTAATTAAAATAAATAATAAATATTCTGCAGCTGCAGGAATTAATGAGTATAATAATTTAAAGAAAAAATTTATGAATCAATAATTTTTTCATATATTGTTGCTTTTGGTTTAAAACCAAGTTTTTTGATTAATCGCTTTGAAGATTCATTTTTATCATTAATAGTTGCAAAAAATCTTTTACGAGGATTTAATTGCATTAATAATTCTACGCATTCAGTTCCAATTCCTTGATTTTGAAATTTTTTGTCTAAAAAGTATCCTACCTCATTATTTTCTAAAATTTGAACAAATCCTAATGATTCATTTCCATTTGAAATAATATATCGTTTAATTTCATTTTTAAAAAATTCATCAATTGATGGCATGGATAAAAAAGTCACAGAAAGATCAGTTTTTAAAAATTCATTTACTAGATTGTAAATGAATACATGATCATCATCATTAGAATCACGTAAAAAAGTAGTTTTATTTTTTAAAAAGAATTTACTAGTCATCAATATATATAAACATAATTTAGCATTTAATTCTTTTTTAATTTAAAATAACATAATTTTTTAAATTAATTCATCTTTATTTTTTAAAATTTTGTGAATAGCTGTAACGATATCTTTCATATCATCTATTAATGCAGGTGGTCTACAAATAATTGTATTAATTAAATATTTTTCATGAAGTTTTTCAGCAATTGGACAAATACCTTTTTTATAATTTACATTTCCAGAATAATTTTTAAAAGCAAATGCTTTTTTTTCTTGATATAATGGATTTAGATATAATGGTTCAACGTAACCAGCTGCACAAGGAATTCCTTCTTCTTTTAACGCATCACAAAATAAATTTCTTGGAATTCCCACAATTTCTTCATCAAAGGTAAAACTAAACATCCAGTAAACATGTTTAACATAGTCATATTTTATGTGCTCAAATCCATTTATTTTATTAATTTCTTCAGAAAGATAAGTTCCCAATTCAATTCTTTTGGCATTTAATGAATCTAATTTATCAATTTGGGCAATGCCAATTGCAGCTTCCAATTCAGTCATCCTATAACCCCAACCTAAGAATTCAGTTTTATATGATCGTTGTTTCATTGTAGGCAAAACAACTTCACCATGATTTCTTATCATTCTAGCAATATTAGCAATATCTTCATCATCAGTTAGAAGTATACCACCTTCACCAGTCATAATTGTTTTTGATTCTTGAAATGAAAAAATACTACAATCACCCATAGTTCCTAATGTTCTATTTTTGTATTCACCTCCAATAGATTGGGCACAATCTTCAATAATTTTCAAATCATGTTTTTTGGAAATTTGAAGAATTTCATCCATATCACAAGAATGACCAAAGAGATGAACTGGAATGATTGCTTTAGAAAGAGGTGAAATAATTTGTTCAATTTTCATTGGATCCATACAAAATGTATCAAATTTAATATCACAAAAAACAGGAATGGCATTATGCATTAAAGATGATGTTGCAGTGGAAGTAAATGTAGTTGGAGGTACAATAACTTCATCACCAGGGTTTACTCCAACTGCAACTACAGCAGCATGTAAAGCTGATGATGCAGAGTTAAAAGCTACACCAAATTTTCTACCAATTTTTGCAGAAAATTTTTTTTCGAATTCTCTAATTTTTTTTCCACCTAAAAAATTTTCTCCAGGACTAGCAATGAAAGTTGAAATATTTCCACTTTCTAAAACATCTAAAACTTGTTCTTTTTCTTCGCTTCCAATAATAGGATGTTTAGGAAAAGGAATAGAACGAGTTTTTGGACCTCCATTAATTGCAAGATTTTTCATATAGTGTAAAATTTTAACTATAGTTTATAATTTTACTTTAATTAACAATTTTAGATTTGTTGTTTAAATTTAGCAGGTATTCCAACCCAAATTTGATTATCAGGTATATCATTAGTTACAAATGAATAAGCAGCAACAATGGAATTTTTTCCAACTGTCACATTAGGCATTATTGTACTATGAGTACCAATTTTACAATTTTCCATAAGTTTTACAGGTCCTTGTTTAGAATCTATTGTAGAATGAGAATAAATTGAACAGTGGGAACCGATTTGAACAAAATTTTGGATTTCAACTCCAAAACGACTATTAATATAAGTAAATGAACCTATATCGAAATTTTTACCAAGTTTAAGATTTTCAGGATGTTGTACTACATAATTATATTTTGTTAATTTTCCATCTTCAATTACAGGTTTTTTCCATTTGTCCATATTATGGTTATTTTTCTTATATTTTAAAAACTATCATAATAAATTAATTATTTCTTTAGTCACACGGGATAAACCTTTTCCATCAATTACTTTTTGACCAGAAACACACATTGTTTTTTGAAGTTTAATGTCAGAAATTAAATTTAAAATTGCGGATTTAATTTGTTTCATATTTTTTTCGCGTAATGCTAAATTTAAGGAAAAATTTTGTGATTTAAACTTCTTAGCATATTTTATTTCATGAATTACAGAAGGAATACATAATGTAGGAATTCCCATACATGCTAATTCAAATAAAGTATTTCCTCCAGTACATATTGCAATATCTGCAGATGAAAAAATCTTCCAAATTTTTGGCGGTGATTTGTATAAGGTCACATTTGATTTTGAAGAGATAATTTTAAGTAAATTTTCAGTATGTGAAAAAAAAGGTCCAATAATTATTGATAAATGTAAATTATCTATTTTCATAAGGGATTTCACAGTCGTTGTAGTAAGATTGAATTTATCAGAACCACCCATAGTAATAAGAATAGAATATTTTTTTTTAATTTTAATTGATGATGAATTTTTACTAAAAATTTTAAAATTTTTATCAATAATCCAATATTTAGGACCTAGAAAAAGTTTAGAATCTTTATTGATTATATTATAATTATGATAAGATTCTACATTTGTTCCATTAAAAATTACATCGGCATAAACTTGTTTATTCCAAGCATCATCAAATAAAACCACTTTACAATTAGAATTTAATAATTTTTTTGATAAAATTTCACCATATTCACGCATATCAATAATGCATAAATTAGAATTATTTTGTTCAAGATAATTTTTAAGTAAATCAGTTTTCTCAAAAATTGATTTTGATAACGGAATAGAAAGAAAATTAAATTTACGCCTTTTGAGCTCCTTAATTACAAATTCATTATCATCTACAACAAACGAAATTAAACAATTTTTTTGTTTCAAACTTTCTGCAATATTGATACATCTACTAAAATTACCAAATCCTTTAGAAGGATTAGTTAAACACCTGATTGTTATCTTATTGATTTTATTCAAATTAATAATATTCTAAATTCATTCAATAAAAAAAGTTTTTAGAAAAAATCCCAATTTAAAAGAGAACCTTTTTTGATATTTTTTTTGGTTTTTCTACCAATAAATTCATCAATAAAATATGGAGGAATTCCAATTCCAGGTCTAAAAGAGGTAATCATAGAACGTTTGATGATGGTGTTTGCTGGAATATTCTGAGTGGTTCCTAAACTTTTACGCATATTTGTCCTAAATGATTCTTCAGTTTTAAAAACTGTTTTTCTAGAATTTCCCATTGCTTTTTCAATAATTCTAATTTTCTTTACAAGATCTGTCAGTTCGCTTGGATCAATAGATAATTTTTGATCTGGTCCAGGCATATTTTTGTCAAGAGTAAAATGTTTTTCAATAATAGTTGCACCCAGTGCCACTGCAGCCAAACTAATATCAATTCCCAAAGAATGATCTGAAAACCCAACCGGTACATCAAATGTTTTTTGTAAATATGGAATAGTAGCCAAATTTGCATCAGAATTTTTTGCAGGGTAACTAGAAACACAATGTAATAGAGAAAATGGGCAATTATTTGATTGAACAATTTCAACAACTTTAGAAATTTCAGATATAGAGGTCATTCCAGTAGAAATCATCATAGGAATTTTTATTTTTGATATATAGTTAATTAAATCTAAATTAGTAATTTCACCCGAAGCAATTTTTATCAAAGGTACTTTTAATTTTTTTAAAAGATTCACAGATTTAATTCCACAAGGAGTAGAAAAAAATGTAATTTTATTTTTTTTTGCATGTTTCTGTAATTCTATATGATCAGATTTAGTTAAAACCCAAGTTTTTGATAAATTATATAATTCTGGATTTATGAGTTCTGAAAATAACTCATCAGGAGTAAAAGTTTGAAATTTAATTGCGTCTGCACCACATTTTGATGCAACTTCAATCATTTTTTTAGCAATTTTAATATCACTATTATGATTGATTCCAGCTTCAGCAACAATATAGACAGGTGATTTGATTTTAGATGTCATATACAATTAACACTAATCTTTACGAATATAACATTATTGAAAAATTTAATAATTTTATTATGTTTGAGTGATTTACCGGCAGTACACTTTTAAGAATAATAAAAAACATCATAAAACGTGACTAATAATTTAGAACTACCAGAAATTTTTAGAGATTTAAAAACTATTGATCCAAATGAAAAAGTAATTTTTTGTAAAAATTGTACAATGTCTAATCAAAGACCCAGAATACAATTTAATGATGAAGGATTTTGTTCTCCTTGCGTTTTTCATCAATATAAGGATAAATTCATTGATTGGGATAAAAGAGAAAAAGAATTATCAGCATTATGTGACAAACATAGAAAAGATGATGGAACATGGGATGTAATTGTACCATCAAGTGGAGGAAAAGATAGTAGTTATGTTAGTTACATATTAAAAGAAAAATATGGAATGAAACCATTAACTGTAACTTGGGCACCAGCAGTTCCAACAAACATTGGTCAAGAGAATTTATTCAATATGTGTTATACAGGACAGGATAATATTTTATTTACACCAAATGGAATTATACATCGAAAACTTTCTAAAGCATCATTAATAGAACTTGGGGATAACTTTATTCCATTTGCATATGGACAGATCAATGTTCCTCTACAGTGTGCTTTGAAATTTAACATTCCATTTGTAATGTATGGGGAAAATGGGGATTTAGAATATGGTGGAAGTGTACAAGATTATGATCGTCCTACTTTAAAAATATCAACAACAACAATAGAAGATAAATTTACTGGATTACCTACTCCAGCTGCTGCATCAGGTTTACCTAAAGAAAATTGGCTTCCTGAAGGTGTGAAAATTGAAGATTTGCAATTATATCTACCACCATTAAAAAAAGAACTAGATAAAATAAAAATTGAAGAATATTATTTTAGTTATTATGAAGATTGGAAACCAGAAGAACATTTTGAAATAGCAAAAAAATATTGTAATTATAAAATAAATGAAAAACGAACAGAAGGAACATATACAAATTTTGCAAGTTTAGACGATAAATTAGATGGATTTCATTATTACTTAATGTTCATCAAACAAGGAATTGGTCGTGCAACATCAGATTCTGCACATCAAGTTAGACAAGGAATAATTACAAGAGATGAGGGAGTAGAGCTTGTCAGAAAATATGATGGAGAATTTCCATCAGAACATTTAGACTTATTTTTATCATACATGGAAATGGATATGGATGAATTAAATCAAGTATTCGATAACTATAGAAGATCAATAATTTGGAAAAAAGAAAATAATGAATGGAAATTAAAACAACAAATTACAAAATTATAAAAATCTGACTACTAAATGTACAAAATTTAATTAATAAAAATCCAAATGTATTATTAAGTATTAAATTAAATTTCATAAAATGACAAAAAAAATCTTATATCTAATTGATTCAAAAAGAATTTCTGAAAAAACACTCAAACAAATTAACTTAGAAAAAAATTGTGAAATTATTTGTCTCAATCATATAATTGATAATGAGTTTAAAAAATATAAAATAAAAACATTGAATGAAAAAGAAATTTTAAAAATTTCTGATTACTTAGAAATTGATGAATTAGTATATAATATATCTAAAAAATGGTGTGAAAATAATCAATTAGAAAAAGATCTTACATATAAAAAAATTAATTTAGGGCTAACAATACAAAATGAATTATTTCAAAATTTATTAAAATATATTCATAGAATATTTTTAGTTAAAAAAAGTTTAGAAATCATAAAACCAGACTTAGTTTTTACAACTTTTAGTAATGAAGTTTTAGATTCAATAGCATATGAAATATGTATCACAAATCAAATTGAAATTCAAAAATTAGACGAAGTACCTAAAGGATTTGAAAATAAATTTGATAAGGTAAATTTTGCATTAAATATTTTAGGAAAAAATATAGAATTATCAGTTTCAGAAAATCAATTTAAAACATTGAAAAAAATTTATGAATTTATTGCAAGTCTAAAATTCAATATTATGACAATTTTTGACAAAAAAGAAAAAATGGAAAAAACAGTATTATTTCTAGATTTTAATCTAAATTGGCATGAATCGTTAATTGAAAAATATTTTAATCTTGGATTCAACATTTTATGTTTGAATAATAGGAGACCATTATTATGGAGTAATAATAGTTTAAAAATTGCAAAAAAATTTAAGATAGAAAAAATTAGTTTACAAAAATCTAAGGAAGAAACTGATTTTGATAAAATAATGAAAAAAATTAATTTTAAAAATTCAGATTTAGAAAATCTTTTTAAAATTAAGGAATTTAATTTTTGGAAAATTTATGAAAATGAATTAACAAATATATGTAAAAAACGATTTAAAGAGACAATTAATTTAATTATTCAAGTTGAAAAGATATTAAATTCTAGAAAAATTGATCTAGTCTGGACTTTAGATGATTGGGGTTTTGATAAAACTATAGTAAATATATGTAAAAACAAAAAAATTCCTTCATGTTTATTTTTAGCTGGAGGGCTACAAGTTTTAAAACCAGAAGGTAAATTGTGGCCAATGGTAATGGCAAAACAAAGAATTGCAGATAAAATATTTCTTTGGGGTGAAAATGATTTAAATAATTCAATTGAATGCGGAGCAGATCCAAAAAAATTAGTTATTGGAGGTGCACCAAAATATGATAAAATATTTTTTAATTCAAAAAAATCTGAAAAATATATTTTAATTTTAACAGGAGGATTTCCATCAACACAATATTCTTATTTTAATTCAATTTCTGTAATTAATGAATTTAAAGTATTATTTGAAAAAACACTTAATGAAGTAAAAAAATTAAACAAAAAAATAATAATTAAAAGGCATCCAACACAGGGACCACAAGAAATACTAGATATTATTGAAATAATTAAAAGAATAATTCCAAATGCATCAATATTAAAAGATGCAAATACTTTAGAATTAATTTCAAATGCATCATTAATAATTACAGTATGTTCTACAGTATTAGAGGAATCAATAATTTTAGATAAACCAGTTATCTATCTGCCATATATTAAAAATGATATTGGAATTCCATATTCAAAATTAAATGCAGTAATGGAAATTAGTAATCCAGAAAAAATTGAAGAATCTATTCATAATTGTTTATTTGACAACATTACAAAGAAAAAATTAGAGAACGGGAGAAAAGAGTTTTTAGAAAAAATTATTAGTTTTCAAGGTTATGCGACCGAAAAACATGTAGAATTATCATTAAAATTGATTGATGGTGCCCAAAAAAACGAATAAGTAATTTATACTCTATTTTACTCATGAAATTACGAATTTGAATATTTTAATTACTGGTGGTGCAGGTTATCTTGGTTCTACACTATCTCAAAAATTACTAGATAAGGGTCACAAAGTAAGAGTATTAGACGATTTATGGTATGGAAAAGAATCTATTGAAGAATGTTTAAAAAATGAAAATTTTGAATTAATTCAAGACGATTTAAGAAATCTTACAACTATAGTTAAATCATTAAAAGAAATAGATGGAGTAATTCACTTAGCATCAGTAGTTGGAATGCCAGCTTCTAGTATAGAACCAAGAACAAGTGAAGAAATTAATTATTTAGTTACAAAAAATATAGCAGAATTATGCACATTACATGAAATTCCAACATATGTATTTTCAAGTACATGTTCGGTCTATGGTTCACAACCAGAAAAAATGATCACAGAAAAATCAAAAGTTTCCCCAATGGATTATTATGCAAAACAAAAATATCTATCTGAAAGAGCTATTAATTGGCTTAATACAGCTCCAACAATTCTAAGATTTGGAACATTATTTGGTTATTCAAAAAGAATGCGTTTTGATTTAGTCATAAATTTATTTATTGCACAATCAATTTTAGAAAATAAAATTACGGTTTTTGGTGGAAATCAATTTAGACCATTTTTACATGTAAATGATGCAGCTCAATCATTAATTTTTGCTATAGAAAAAGATCTTACTGGAACATACAATGTAATTTCTGAAAATATGACAATATTAGATGCTGCTAAACAGATTAGCAAGCTTTCAGGTTGTGAAATTGTAATTTCAAATGAAAATGAAGATAAAAGGAATTATCAAGTTTCAGGAGAAAAAATTAAACAAATGGGATTTAAACCTGAATTTAAAATTGAAGATGCTTATAATGAAATTAAAAAGAAAATTGAGGAGGGAGAAATAAAAAACTTCAATGATGAAAAATATAGTAATTATAAATTGTTATTTGGTTCGAAAGAAATGCAAGAAAGAGTATTTCTAGAAGGAATTTAAAAAATTATAAAAATTTAGAAGAATTTTCGAAAAAATCATTTATAGAATCTACTAAATATTGTTTTTCGTCATTATTCATATTTGGGTATAGAGGCAATGTTAAAATTCGTTCAGAAACAGATTCAGTCATAGGCAGAGAAATTTTTTCATCTTTGAAATGTCTCACATAATAATCCATTAAATGGATGGGTTGAAAATAAATTTTACAGAATATTTTTTTTTCTAAAAGGAATTTTTGTAATGCATTTCGTAATTTATTATTTTCAAGTAAAATTGAATACATTTGATAAATATTTTCAGGATTCTGTGGAACCTGAATTTGTTTATGTTTAGAAATTTGTTGTGATATAAAAGATGCATTTTCTTGCCTCATTTTGATTAATTTATCCAATTTTGAAATTTGAGAAATACCTAAAGCAGCAGTAATTGATGACATTCTCCAATTATAACCAACTCCCACATATTCTGCATCTGAAGGATTATTAAAATAAGAAATATTCTCTAGTCTTCCATGGGAACGAATGGATTTAATTTTATTATAAACTTCTTTAGAATTTGTAACAATTGCTCCGCCTTCGCCAGTTGTTAAAACTTTATTTCCACAGAAACTAAAAATTGCAAGATCTGATAACGAACCAACTTTTTTCCCATTTATTGAAGAACCTAATCCTTCTGCAGCATCTTCAATTAATTTTAAATTATTTTCATTAGTTATTTTTTTAATAGAATTAATATCACATGATGAACCACCATAATCCATTGGTACAACAGCTTTTGTACTTGAAGTAATTTTAGATTTTATAGACTTTGGATCTAGACCAAATGTTTTTTCTTCAATATCACTAAAAATTGGACTAGCATTAACAAATCTAGTTGCATTGACAGTAGAAACAAAAGTAAATGACGGAACTATTATTTCATCTCCAGTACCAAATCCATATGCCAAAAATGATGCATGTAAAGCAGATGTTCCAGAATTTAATGTTAAACAGTAATCAGAACCAACATAATTTTTTATGGATTCCTCAAACTCTTCAATTTCAGGACCTATAGCCCAATTACTACCTCTACGAACAATTTTGGTTATTAATTCAACATCCTCATCATCTGTGTAAATTTTATACAATGGAATTTTCCAATCATTGATTTCTTTTTTTGACATGATTTTTGTAAAAAATCACTATAATTAACTTGTTAAGTAATAAACCGTGAATTTGAGGTATAATTTGAACTCAAACTTCTTAATAAACAGATTTTTGATAAAAATATGGTACATAAAAACACTATAAAATTTATTTTAAAAAATGGAGGATTTGAAA
>Ga0315331_10002664_pt1 | contig 13489 bp, 8 predicted proteins | sample M160m34915metaG_FD_203456 | JGI IMG/M metagenome (GOLD analysis project Ga0315331, IMG submission 203456) | Ammonia-oxidizing marine archaeal communities from Monterey Bay, California, United States - M1 60m 34915 | ecosystem: Environmental > Aquatic > Marine > Intertidal zone | place: USA...
GACATACTCATTGATGGGGCTGGATCGGATTTACTATTTGGTGGTGCAAATACTGGCACAGACGAGAAGGGACGCGCATTAAAAGATACCGCGGTGTTTAATGGAACAAAAAATAGTGTTGATAGTGACGGCGACGGTGAAATAGATGTTGCAGCAGACTATGCAGTTTCAGACGGTGGTGTCGTCTTATGTACTGGGTTTAACGCAACAACGGGTGAATGTACTGTTGTTACTGTTTCTGGAACGACTGTCAGCGAAGTTTCAGATGCCAATTTAAGTTCATCTGTACAGCCAACTGTCTTCTCGTCTGCTGTTGAGGTTTATGTTGCAACGACTGCTGAAACTTACGACAGGGTCGTGAGTGGTTCTGCCGATGGAACAAAAGATCGTATAGCAGTCACCGAAAGTGATGGATCGACTGCTTATGGCACAGGATATGTTGTAGACCATAATAATGATGGTAAGGCAGACATCTTTACGGGTTCCTCGGATAGTAGTTTTGATAGTGATAATATGACCCTAACAAAAGTTCATCAGGCGACACACTTTAATGGCTCTGCAAATAACGTCGCAACCTTAAGTGCTGATATAACTGCTGATGCGACTTCTTTAACAGTGAATAGCATTGCAAGTTTAAATGCTTCGGGTGGTTCTATTAAAGTTGGCAGTGAGATCATTTTGTATAAAGGAATTACGGTTTCTGATACAGCTAATACTTTAACAGGACTTACCAGAGGAGCAGAAGGCACCACTGCCGCAGTGGCCTCAAGTAGCGCAAATGTTGATGGCGGAACTTCAGTGATAGTTTATGACGCTCATGAGGAATTAGCTGTTTATACTGTTACGAAGGGATCTGATACTGACACGCTCGTTGGAATTGAGCAAATTGAGTTTAAAGATGAAGTAGTTGAATTGACGGCACTTGAAGAAACGGCAGTAAGCTTCTCAGTCGCAAGTGGTTTAACAGAGATTACAACTGTGACGGGAACTGGTTTTGCGGATGAAATGACTTCATCTTCAGCAAATGAAATCTTTAGTGGTGGAAGTGGTTCAGATACATACTCGTTTGGTACAGGTACTGGTACTGACCAAGTAAAAGGCTTCAGCACAACTGAAGATGTAATTGAAGTTAAGACATCTGTAAATGGAACAAGTATATCTGCGGCGGCGGATATCTTATCTCGTGTTACTTCAACATCAGATGGTGCTTTAATTAATTTGGGGACGGATGACGCTGGTGTGGAGCATACAATATTGCTTCAGGACGTATCTGTAGATGATTTAACGGCAGCGAACTTTAGTGCTGTAGAAATTTTATAGGTTAGGATAGAAAAATGGCTGTCGATGCTCTAGGTTCAATAAGTGCGGGTCCACTCTCTTTAACGATTGGTGAGACCTTTACCGACAACATCGCAAGTACTTCAGATGTTGATTATTTTAAAATATCTTCCAGTGACATCAGCGTCCCTTCTACAGCAACGGTAACTTTTACGGGTCTTTCTTCGACAACGAATAACAATGAATTCGTTGTTACAATACGAGATTCCTCTGATGTTGTTTTAAATACCTTAACCACAGGTGTTTCTGGAACAGTAAGTGCTGCGGTTGGATCTACACAACCTTATTATATTCGAGTTGAAGACGGTAGTACTTTTGATAATAGTAATTATGGAATTAAGGTAGATATCACTCCAACCTCTGAAAGCGAACTTGCTGCATCACCCACAGATAATGGCTCAATCGCGAGTTCAAATCATTTAATTGATAATGTGTCCTTTGTGGGAAGTTTACAAAGTGCGACTGATAGTGATTGGTATACCTTTACCACGGGCAATGTTAATGGATCCACTGTTACTGTCTCGCTTGCACCAACTGCAAGCGATGCAACTTTCTATAACGTAAAAATAACTGATGAAAATGGAACGACCTTAACAAAAACGGGTGGAGATAGCCTATCGACCACTGCTGGCGCATCTGCAGGATCTCTAAGCTTTGATGTTGTCTCTTCCAGCTCCACTACAGCTGGTACATATTTCTTAAATGTTGCAGCGAGTGATACCTCCACATTTGCGGCGTCCTCAGAATTTGGAAATAATTATACAATTACTTTGGCGGGGACCACAGATTATAATGCCAGGCCAGTCGTAACGATAGGTTCCGTTTCATCAGGGACTTATGGGACCCAAACAGAAAATGACAACGTTTATGCGAATGTGTCACGAGGTAGTACGACGGCACTTTCAGACATTATTTCTGTTAGTGATGCGGACACAGACTCAATTAATTCTACAATCGGCTCTTATGTAATAGGATTACTTGACTCAACCTCTTCCTCAGTAGCCACTGCAGGAACCATTACTTATACAGATGATGACACAAGTTCGACAACGACAATAACTGCAAAAACATCAGATAGTGGGTCAGGTTTTTTCAATTCTTTATCAGCTGCAGAATTTGCTACAGCTAATTATGTTGCTGGCAGCAGTGCTGACGATAACCAGAAAATTTATGCTTGGGTTGTTGATACGTCTGGTTCAAGTGCCTCATCTCTCGGTATAACGAACCCTGCTGATACAAGTGGTTTAATAAAATATAGATATGTTACCTCTGATGCTGGTGTGAGCATTTCAGGTTCTGACTCAACAGTTCTCTATGAGGGCAATTCAAGCACGACTCAAACGCTTACAGCAACTTTGGTCGGGACACCATCTGGTTCCAATGATGTTAAAGTGGTCATCGATGCACCAGATGACCTAACATTGTCTGGATCAGCGGTTACGCAAGTTAGTGCAACAGATAACACATATCGATTGACTTTAGATGCATCGACAACAAGTGCTCAATTTACAGTTAGTGCGCCAGTTGTTGCTGATAGTGATGGTGTTACCGAAACGGCGACTTTGACTTACTCTACAGTAAGTAGTGATACAAACTTTAATGGATTAACAATTTCCAATACCGATTTTACAGTAAGTGAAAATATCGCAACGTTTGCTGTGGGGGACATTACTTATTCATCAGGTACCAATGTTGCCGAGGGAAGTTCAACTACGGCAACTTACACAATCACAGCAACCGGTATTGGTGCTTCCGAAACTTTGACTTTAAACGTTGCATCGTCTGGTTTAACCTTTAGTTCAGCTACTTCATTTGATTTAACAAGTTCTAGTAATACTGCAACCATCGTTGTGACAGCAGAGGATGATAGTACAACTGAAGCTGGTTCCGCAAATGATGGTATTCACTCTCATGCTGTCACACACGCTATTTATGAGGGATCAAGTGTTGCTGCCAATTACGTTGACGTGATAAGTGATAAGGCTATCGCTGTATCGGATAATGATGGGGCTGGAGCAACAATTGCAATTCATGACTCAGATGGATCGAGTGCATCTGCCATACCGAGTAGTGTTGTATTAAATTTAATTGACTCATCGTCAAATAGCACCAGTTTTACTTCCTCAAGTGGAAATATCACCTTGAGTAGCGATCTAACAATTAGTCATGTGACAGTCACCTCTTCTTCTGGGCATCAATATAGCACTGGTCTTGATCTTTCAGATGTTGGCTCAGCACTAAGGCATTTTGTTGGTTTGAATACTTTAACTGGTCAATCTTTGCAGGCTGCTGACGTTGATAATGACGGGTCAGTTTCTCTTTCAGATGTTGGAACTGCTCTTCGTGCTTATGTTGGCCTGACGACAATAGACACATTTGATCTTGTAGATTCTAGTGGAAATAGAGTAACAGATGTGGGAGCATCTTCGGAAAGTACGTTGTATTTAGTTGAAAATGGAGACGTGAGTTTGGATGGCACCTTCGTAGCCATAACTTAGAATTTGAAATTAGGAAAATAGTATGAAAGATTTTGTGGAAAATAAAGTTAGTAAAAAAGACAATAAAATAGATTTTGTAGCTCTTTATGAAAAGCACAAAAGAAAAGGTGCTACGACAACACTTATGTCATTGTTTGCAATGGGCTTATCTGGTTGTTATGAAACGATCGGTACGACCGGTGTTGCCTTAGATGGTCCACTTTCAGGCGCCACAGTTTTTTATGATTTGAATGGAAATGGTGTTTTGGATGCTAACGAAACATCGACTACCACGGGGAGTGATGGTTCCTATAAGATAGCGACGTCCTCAACGGGTAATTTAACTGTTGTAACTACAGACTCAACCACAGATGCTGCAAGTGGCGCTGTCGTTGGTGCAGGCCTTACATTTACTGCGCCAAATGACTCAAGTATAATATCTCCGGCGACAACAATTGTGAGTGAGTTAATTGACAGTGGCTTAACAGCTGCAGAAGCTCAACAGGAAGCTCTCGAAGCCTTAGGATTGGATACGACAACATTGGGAACGACTGAAGCTATTGATCTTCTTTCCTTTAACCCATTTGTGAGCACTGATGATGCAGCTGCGGCGCCTTATGCAGCTGCGGCCGTTCAAGTAGTGGCGATTGTAAATACTGTTGCTGAGGCAGCAGTTGCTGCGGGTGCAGATAAAGGTGATGCAGTGGCGAAGGCCTTAGAAAGCTTGACAGGGCAGATTGTAGCCTCTGCTAACGTATCTACAACAACTGCAGCTATAGATTTAACAAGTACTACGGTTATTGAAACAGTCATTGATGCAACTACTTCTGGGGACTCTGCGGTACAAACGGCTGTAAATTTGGTAAAGTCTGACATATCAGCGGCGGTTTCTAAAGTGAATACGGCCGTTTCTGGGATTACAACGTCGACTGGGAATGCTGACTTGTTTTATTTGACGCAATCTGTTCTTGCAGATTCTGCGGCATCATCAGTAACTGCTGGAGCATCTGGAAGCGTGTTGTCACTTCTTGGGACAGCAGCAGATGCAGCGGCAATTAATACAATCGCTGCGAGCGCAATTAAAGTTGCTGGTAATGCATCTGCAAGTATTTCGGAAGATGCGACACCTGACGAAACAACTGGTGATATATCTACAACTGGAACACTAACAATTACTGATCCAGATGAAGCTGATACCACAACTTATCAATTCAAGGCGGAAACATTAACAGGTTCCCAAGGTACACTCGTTATAGCCGCTGATGGGACTTGGACATATACTGTGCCTTCTGCAAATGTATCTGCCCTTAATTCGATGCAAGCTCAGTTATACAAAGGTGCTATAAATTCAGGACTTACAACCTCAGATTCGTCTTACACATCAAATGGTTTTGAGATTGTTGAGAAATTTGATGTAACTCTTCAAACAATTGTAACCGATGAGGAGGGTGTAAGTACTATTTCGGACTCAGAGATATCTTCTGGTGTCACCCAAACAAAGGCCGTGGCAATTAAGATCGTTGGTGCAAACGATGCAATAGCTTTAGATTCGGGCGCGACTGCCTTAGCTGATGTAACAATAGGTCAAGATAGTAATATCAATTCAAATGATCCTTCACCTTTGTCAATTGCAACGGCTCAATTATTTAGTGATGCAGATACGCAAGCTGAAAAGATTACATATACAATAAGTGGACAACCTGCTGGTGTAACAATTGATGCAAGCACAGGCGTGATTTCTGGACTACCATCTAATACACAATTGGGAGCTTACGTAACCACGGTTACGGCAACTGATGCCGCTGGCACAACAGTATCAGCAGCGCCTTTCACAATTACTGTTACGAATACAAATGATGCACCGGTAGCCACCAGTGAAGCTAGTGCAAATACGACGGCGGAAGACAGTGCCTTTACCTTTGATGTGAGTGCATTATTTGCTGATCCTGATATAGCAAACTCGCATGATAGTGCTGATGCTTTAACATATACAGTTACCGGCAATCCAAGTTGGCTTTCACTTTCAGGGAGCACGTTAAGTGGGACCCCAGCAAATGGTGATGTGACGACGTCTGCAACAACAATTACGATAACTGCGACAGATGCATATAGTGCTGCAGCTACTAAAGAGATTACTTTGTCTGTAACAAATACAAATGACACTCCAGTAGCTTCTGTCAGTGATTTGGGCATATTGCGTGATACTGCAACGAAAACGATCGCTCTCTCAGATCTGACTACGAGCGATGTGGATGTCGGTGATACACTTACATTAACGAGTGTTACACTAGACACTGCTAATGCGGGTGCCGTAGTTGATAATTCTGACGGGACTTTTACCTATACACCGGTTGATGGATCGACCAATGTTGATGATGTAACGTTCACATATGTTATAACCGATGCTGCTGGAGCGACGGCGACAAGTACATTTACAATTGATGTTGTAGACGCAATTCCGATTGGAACCTTTACTGAAGATGGTTCAGCTGGAGTTTTGAGCACATCAGATTACACTGTTACTGCATTTACGATTGATGCTGTGTCAAGTGGAGGTAATACCTCTGCAGAGGTTGCGATGTATGATAGTGGATCAAATACATTCACACCAGCGGCAGATTATAATGGCTCGGTGAGCTTTACGATAACAACAAGTGAAGAGGGGGATTTGCCTGCGATTGTTGTTGTAAGTGCTGTTAATGATGATCCAATTGTAACAAGTGGAAGTGCAACTGATACGAGTTTAAGCACTGCAGAAGATACAGCTGTTAACGGCACGATTGCCGCAACTGATGTGGATGGTGATACTTTAACCTATTCTTTTTCAACTCCTTCAAAGGGTTCGATTACGAATACGGATGGCGCTTATACATATACACCTACCGCAGATGCAAATGGATCTGATAGCTTTACTATAACGGTATCAGATGGCACCGCGACAGATACGCAAGCAGTTTCTGTTGCGATATCGGCAGTAAATGATGCTCCCGTGACTGATAGCACTGGAACACTAGCTGTAACGGAAGATGTTGCAGCAACTGGCACGATTACCGCGACTGATGTGGATGGCGATACTTTAACCTATACTTATAGCACGCCGACGAAAGGAACGATTTCGAGTACAGACGGTGCCTATACTTATACGCCATCAGCAGATTTAAATGGATCAGATAGCTTTACAGTCACCGTTTCAGATGGAACTGCCACTGCGACACAAGAAGTTGCCGTTACTATTGCTGCAGTTGATGATCCAGAGGTTGTCTCAGCGACAGTGACTAATTCTGGGAATGTCTACTCTGTCGCGTTCGCTATTGATCAAACTGCAATTTCTGATTCTAGTTTAGTTGCTGTTACCGAGTATTCTTTAGATTTCAATGGTTCGGGTTCAGCAACATCGAGTAATGGTATTGTAGAGCAAGGTTCGCTTTCTAAGTATTTTGCTGAATGGACAACAATTACAGATACTCGAGGAGAGTTGAACGCTTTAGATACCGTTGTCGAAGTAAACGATTTTACAAAAAATATTTTTACGACTTCTGATAAGTGGACAGAGGGTTACGTTACAACTGTTCCAGTTGTCAGTGAGGCAACAACTTGGACACATAGTTCAACAGACATCACAAGCTATTTGAGTACTACCGGATCTTTAGGAACACTAGTATTTACACTGGAAGATGATGTCACTGATTTTGATATCACTGTTACTGGTACCGTAAGTGGTTTGGCTTCAGATCAATCGACGACCGTCTCTGAGGCGATAACATCCTTTGTAATCGATGTTGTTTAAATTATTTTAAAGTTGTTATATTAAGGTGATCAAATTAATTAATTGGTTGCCTTTTTAATCAATATCGAATTCTTTGCTGAATGTGCCTGCCAAGGCTGAAATAGACACTTTTGATATTAGATTGTCTGTATCCAGGTTAATAGATTTAAGCTGGAATTCAAACAACCTAGCTTCAGCTGATATAATGTCCGAAACAGTTGCTCGTCCAATTTGAACCTGAGATCGCAGCAGCTCTATTTCTTTTTCAGCATAAAAAATATTTTTTTCATTTAGTCTTTTAAAATTATCATAATTTGAGAGTTGATTTTTAAATTGGGCAATTTGTAGTTTCGTCTCTTCAATAACTGAGGTTAATTTATGTTCTTGGATTTTTATTTGAGTTTTTGCAGCTTCGATTTGTTTATCGAGCCGACCGCCGTCAAATAAATTTTTATTTACCGACAACCCTACAGCAGGTATGATCGTTTTTTTTGTAGAGGCAAAAGTTCCATCAACTTCTCCGGAGAGTGAAATTGAATGAGATTTTTGTGCTTCAACAGCAGCTAAATCTTTATAACTTTTCTTCAGTAAAATAAACTCTCTATTAATAGTGGGTATTCTATCAATTAGTAATTCCTTATCTAAGTTAGAGGCGTTAAAGCTACCTATTGTAAGATCTTGCAGTCTTGCATTGGGGGTTAGTCCAAATAATTTGGCAAAATTTACCTCAGATGTTTTTAAATTTTCCTCCAACTCAGCTTTTTGGGTATAAAGTGAATATATTATGCGATTTGATTGAACCACCGTGGTTGCATCAACCGCCCCAACATTTTCCATTGTTTTAAGCTGTTCTGATAAAACATCTAACTGCGATATTCGTGCATTTGCTGCGGTATTTATTTTTCTAAAGCGATTTACGTTAATTACAGCCAAAGAATTTTTTAAAAGTTGTTGGTTTATACTTTCTAGATAACTTATCTGAGATGATGCGAGACTAAGTTCTGCCGCACTTAATTGATTACTTAACTTACCACCATCAAACAAAATTTTTGTAAAATTTAAAGTAGCCAAAGTACCTATTTGCAAGGGGTTAAAATTAGAAATGCCGGGAGTGATTAACGCGTTTAAGTTAGGATTAAATTGGGTGCCAATAAAGGATTTTGATATTTCAGAGTTCAGTACTGCTTGTTTTGCACCGAGGACTTCTGGGCTATTTAATGCGGCATCCTTAATCGCGTTAAGCGTGCCAGTCTCAAATGAAACTGATGGTGTGGTGTCATTAATAAAGGATGTTAACTTTAATTCCTGTACCTTTTTTTTCTCTGGAGCTTTATAAACGAATAATTGATTCATATCGATTTTGGGTAAGGCATTCCTTAAATCAAATTTTGGTAAGCTCTCTGATAGATCAAAGTCCTGTAAATTTGTGCAACCACCCAGCAATACAACGGCTAGCATTAGACCCTTAAAATTGTCAAGATACGCCAAGTTACAACCAATCTATAAGTATTCCCCAGGCTTTGATGCTAACCTATTAAAAATGCTATGAGAACCTATTTTTTTGAGAAATGATAAATAAAATATAAAATTGGATAGCAAAGTGATATGATATTGCTATCATGTTAATTTTTAATAGAAATCAAAATTTTCTCTAGCGCATCTGGCCAAGCTTCCAACGCTCGATCATTCTTTAACTCAAGGGCTAATTTCTCAGTTATCCCACCCTTGGTGCTTACTGAATCGATTATTGAATTTAGATCTTTATGTTGATTTGTAATTGCATCGATATTACCACTAAAAGTCTGTAAAACTAATACTTTTGCGGAGTTGTAATCTAAACCTTTACTTGTATACCAATCGATAAGTACTTGTAAAAAAATAAAACTTACGCCTGATAATGCTCCAAATGTAGCGGCTATATCAAATTCTTTTTTGGTTTCTAAGGTTAAAACTGGCCCAAGAAAACTAAAGAATTCACCCCAATTTTTATCAAAAGGATGCATTGCAATAGGTCCATTACCATTTACGTTTGCATAACCTGGCATCATTGAAACACAAATATTTGAGGCTTTTGTGATTTCATGGAGCCTTTTTTTGCTAACGCCCGCCATTGTGGACATAATGTTATGATTTTTACCAAAGTTTAGGCCACTAAGAATCTCTTCACTTGAATCACCAGGTAGGCAAAGGAGTATCATTTGAGAATTATCAAGAACGGCTTGGTTTGACTGTGCAATTTTATAATTAAATTTTGCACCCAATCTTCTGGATCTGTCTCTTGATCGTGGAGATAAAACAAACTCATATTCGGTATTTTTATTATTTATACCTTCCAAGATGAACTCTGATAATTGGCCAACTCCCAGTATTCCAATTGTTTTCTTTTTCATTTTTATAATTCATCTAAAGTTTCTGATATCGCTTGAGCAGTGACTCGAATGTCTTCTTCATTATGTACAACGGCTGAAAGTGAATGAAGAGTAGCGGATGGGTTCATATAAATCCCTTTATCAAATAATTTTAATGAGAAATCGCGAAATTTGATACGATCAACACTTCTACAAAAATCTCGATAATCAGAAATTTTTTCTTGGTCTGTGAAAAATATTTGAAACATTGAATTGACCCCTTGGCAAATAACCTTGTGCTTATTGTTTTTCCGGGTAACTTCTTGAATTTCTTTTGTTAATTTTAGACCTAGGTCTTTAATCTTCTTAAATCCTGCCTGCTCATCTGCAAGCATTTCTGTTAACATAGTTTTACAGATATGGAGGGCTAATCGACCGGCGTTATGAGTGCCAAAATGTAAAACTTTTCCCCATTCTAAACCTGACATTATTTCATTTGAGCCACCAATTGCTGCCATTGGTACGCCACCGCCAAGTGCTTTTCCGTATGTTACGATATCAGGCTTTAAACCATATAGTTCTGCGCATCCACCGGCAGCGACTCTAAACCCTGTTACGGTTTCATCCAGATAAAATAAAGCTCCATATTTATTACATAAATCTTGCATTTTATTGAGGTAACCTGGGGCAGGGGCAATAACGCCCATATTTGACATTACTCCTTCTGTTACAACACAGGCCGCATCTCTACCGTGCAATGCCATGGCACGCTCTAACGCTTCTATATCGTTCCATGGCACAACTATTGTATCCATCCAACTTTCTTCAGTCATGCCAGAACTATCAGGAATTCGTATTGGTGAATTAGGATGTCCTAAAGCCGTAATTGGCTGAGGGTTACTGTTTATAAGAACTGCGTCCCACCAACCATGATAGTGCCCTTCAAACTTTATAATTTTTCTTCGACCGGTGTGTCCACGAGCCAGTCTTATGGCGGCCATTGCAGCTTCGGTGCCCGTATTTGCAAATCTTATTTTTTCAACATGAGGCAACAGTTCCACAAGTAATTCAGCAACTTCCACCTCAACTTCTAATGCTGTGGCGAAATGGCTTCCACGGGCAATTTCCTTTGTTACAGTCTCGACAATTTTGGGATGTGCATGGCCAAGAGGTAATGCTCCAAACGCCATCATCCAATCTATATATTCCCGGCCATCAACATCATATAATCTAGATCCTTCACCGTGAGACATATAACGAGGTGTCGTTCCAAATGCAGCAGGTCCTCTTGATGCTGACGACACGCCTTCTACGAGTACCTTAGAGCCTCTTTCAAAAAGACTTTGTGATGTATTATTTACCATTTGTGTTAATCCCTAAAATCCATCTATTTTTCAGTTTTTATGATTGTTTATTTGATGAGACAAGTAGAAATTTTATTGAATTTAATTAATATTTGAATACTCGTTCATCATGTTTAGAGGTCACTTTTTTGCCTTAATTTTATAGTTCCCCATCAAGGGTTAACAGTTCTTTGTATAAATCTGTTCTTCTATCTCTAAAAAGACCCCAATTCCTTCTAAACAAGTGATTTTTTTCTATGTCTATTTCAGCGATTAAGATTTCTTCTTTGTCGCGGCTCGCTTCTTTTAAAATTTCTCCAGTATGATCACAAATAAATGATCTTCCATAAAAACCATTTGATTGGTTTTTAACTTCTTCAGTTCCAATTCTATTAGAGGCAACGACGGGTACTATATTTGATACTGCATTGCCCTGCATCGCTCGCTGCCAGGCATTTGAACTATCATAGTTAATGCGCAATTCGTTACCAATGGCTGTGGGGTAAAATAGTATATCCGCACCTTTTAATACCATAATTCTTGCAGCTTCTGGGAACCATTGGTCCCAACAAATACCAATTCCTATTTTACCAAAATTAGTGTCCCAAACTTTAAAACCAGTATTTCCTGGGTTGAAGTAGTATTTTTCAAGATATCCTGCAGCATCAGGAATGTGAGATTTTCGATAATTTCCTAAGACTTTTCCATCACTATTAATTACAGCTATTGAATTAAAGTAAGCATTATTCGATTTTTCAAAATAACTTATTGGTAAAACAATATTTAACTCCTTACAAAGTTCCGACATTTCTTCGATTACTTTGTTGTTTTCATAGGTTTGAGCGAGTTCAAAGATCTTTTCGTCGTATTCAATACAAAAATAAGGGCTTTGAAATAACTCCTGCAATAAAATTATATTTGCGCCATCATGAGCAGCCTGCCTTATAATTCTTATCGCTTTTTCGATATTCTTGCTTAAATCCCAACTACATGACATTTGCGTTGCTGCAACATTAACTTTCATGACAATTACCTATTCTAGTTAATTTTTGTTTAAAGTTTTTTTATTATTCTCTGAATTTTATGTAATGCAACAACTTTTGTGTATTCTTTAAATTGATTTTTTGATTTAACTTAAAAAGTTACCTCAAATACTAGATCGATTTATTAAATTTGTTTACACTCTGCGGTAAGAGATTTAAAAACTGTGGTACCACCTCCCCGGCTCGAACGGGGGACCTCCTGATCCACAATCAGGCGCTCTAACCTACTGAGCTAAGGCGGCACGCAAAAGTCAAATAAACGGGCTTACACTTTTATGCAATAGCACTTATAGTATTCTTTTGATTATAGCATTGTTGGAATTTAAATGGTGTTTATGAGTTAATGGTCGAATTAGTTAAAGTTAATTGAAATTGAGGAACTTTTTAAATGGGTATTAATAAGCAAAGTCAAATTTCGGCAAATTTACAAATAGGTCCAACCTCTGAAGGAATGGTGAGGATTTATATTGAAGGTAAAAATATAGATTTACCATTAGATTTTGAGCCTGAAGAGGCGAATGAGATTGCCCAAGAATTAATTGCAGCAGCTAAAACAGTAGGATTTCAAGGATAATATGTTTTTAATCTATGCTATACCTTTTGCTGACACTTGGGTCTAAAAGCAACCTTAATCGATCTGAAGCATTTCTTGCGATCTTTGTAGTTATTACTTTTCTTTTTTGGGGGCTTATTTTATATTCTTGACCGTATCTGACTATCTCAGCATCATATTGATCTGCTATCATCAAACCATCTTTGGCAGGAAGAATATTAGTTGGGAAATTCTGAGGAACGGCCCAAAAATATCTGTCGCAAAATGGTAAGTATTTTTCCCACTTCTGGTCTTGATTGTAATCTGCTGGGGAAGATTTGCATTCAATTATCCATATTTCGCCGCGAGGCCCAATTGCTATTATGTCAACTCTAGATCCTTTTATTGGAACAAATTCTTCTAAACACGAAAAGTTGTATTGTTTTAAGTGACGACATACACCTCTTGCAATAAATTGCCCCATTTTTATATTTTTTTCACTCATTTTGCGTTTTTGTAATAGTCAATTTATTATATGATACCATGATGTATTGCTTGGCAAATCGTTGTCAAAGTCATAAAGGTGTCGGTGACGGGTTCTGCCCTTTGCGTGTAAGAGTCTATTCTGGTGGCCTTAAGTCA
>Ga0315331_10002668_pt1 | contig 13477 bp, 9 predicted proteins | sample M160m34915metaG_FD_203456 | JGI IMG/M metagenome (GOLD analysis project Ga0315331, IMG submission 203456) | Ammonia-oxidizing marine archaeal communities from Monterey Bay, California, United States - M1 60m 34915 | ecosystem: Environmental > Aquatic > Marine > Intertidal zone | place: USA...
GATGATCGTGGGTACGCCAGTTACCTTGTACTGGGCAGCCAGCTTCGGATACTGAGCTTTTTCTGCGTCAGTCTGCTTGGACTTATCGCGGGGATTGTCCAGTTTCAACAGGATGAAGTTCTTGGGAGCTTCCGTTTTGAAAGCTTCCTGGGTCAAGACATTCTTGGCCAACGCCTTGCAGGGCGGGCACCAGTCTGAACCGGTGAATTCCATGAAAATGGTCTTCTTTTCTTTTGCAGCAGCCGCCTTGGCTTCTTCAAAACTGACCAACCAACCTTTTTCGGCAGCGACTGCATTCGGGGCCTGTGCCAGCAAAACGCCAAGCATCAGGGCAGCCATCGAACCACGAATTAACCAAATCTTGTTCATGAGTAAATCCTCGTGTTAAACAAATAGCCTCGAGTTTTCGGTGAAAGATTACGCATCAAAGTTGAATTATTAACAGTAATATCATAGCCGATCTGAATTACGACGCACCCGGTCTCACGAAAGTAAGCGCTAAAAACCGTGTTTTTCTCGTTTCATGTCTGTAAAACAGGTTCTTTCCCACCCTCCGAGACGGCAATCGGAGCCCTACGCGCATAGGTTACCTGAGGCGGTTAACCGACAGGATCGTTGAAGCGACGGTGATTGGAGCTTTCGATGTGACACTGGCGCCAATCATCATCCTACCTGCCGATCCAGCATGCGGTAATTAATCGCTTCCTGGAGATGACGACTAGCGAGAGGCCCGTCGCCCTCGATGTCAGCGATCGTACGCGCCAATCGCAGGATCTTGTCATGGGCACGGGCCGACAGCCCCAGCTGCTGGACGCCGGCTTTTAACAATTTAAACCCCTGTTGATCGAGTGCACAATGCTGACGTAAACGAGCTGCTTGCAACTGGGCATTACAACGAACCGGAGTGTGGCGATACCGTTCTGATTGAATTTTTCGAGCCTGCTCAACTTGGGTACGCATGTCGGCGCTACTACTACCAACCGACAGGCTGCTCAGCTCTTGAAAAGGAACGGCGGGAACTTCCATCTGGATGTCAATACGATCGAGCAGAGGACCACTTATCTTGGCCATGTAACGTTCAACCTGAATCATGGCACAACGACACTCCCGGCGAGGATCGGTACGGTACCCACAAGGGCAGGGGTTCAAGGATGCGATCAACATGAAATCTGCCGGGAAAGTGGTGGACGTCAGCGCCCGTGAAATAGTAACCCGACCATCCTCCAGGGGTTGCCGCAGGACTTCCAGGGTCCGCCGATTGAACTCGGGAAGTTCGTCCAGAAACAGGACCCCGTTGTGTGACAAGCTAATTTCTCCTGGAACCGGGATACTGCCGCCACCAACCAACCCGGCGTCACTGATCGTATGGTGAGGTGATCGGAAAGGACGCTGAACAAGCAGTGGCTGTCCTGCATCCAGACGCCCCATCGCACTGTAAATGCGAGTCGTCTCAATCGACTCCGGAGCCGTCAACCTTGGCAAGATCGTCGGCAGTCGCTGTGCTAGCATGGTCTTTCCGGATCCGGGCGGACCGACCATTAACAGGTTGTGACCCCCGGCAGCAGCTAACGTAATGGCACGCTTGGCCATCTCCTGTCCGCGTACGTCCTGGTAATCAACTTCATAGCTGGCGTACTGATCAAACATCTCCCGTACGTTGGCCTCCGTGGCGGCCAATGGACATTGACCGTTAAAAAAGCCGACGGCCTGTCCCAATGATTCCACGGGAATCACATCCAGGCCTTCCACCACAGCTGCCTCCCTGGCACTACTGGCCGGCACCACCAACCCCTTCAGACCCTCCTGGCGAGCAGCCGAAATGGCCATCGACAGCGCTCCCTTGACTGGTCTCATCAAGCCTTCTAACGACAATTCACCGACCGCACCATAAGCCTCAAACAACGTTGACTCCAACTGGCCGCTGGCTGCCAGGATCCCGAGTGAAATCGGCAAGTCAAACGAGGCTGCCTGCTTGGGAAGTTCCGCCGGGGCCAGGTTGATCACCACGCGATCGGTAGGTCGCTCGAAACCACAATTGACCATGGCTCGTTCCACCCGATGAGTGCTTTCACGCACAGCTGCTTCCGGCAGACCGACCAGGATAGTCTTTGGCAAGGCACCACTCGAGACGTCAACTTCCACGTCGACGGGGACCGCCTCGATTCCCAGCAATGAAAAGGTTCTCAGTTTGGCCAGCATTCGTAAGCTTACCTCGCATTCCACAACGAGCCACGATCGACACGCATGCATTGTGATCCGCGAGTACCAGGCCACAAGTCAAGAACAGGACCGTCCGTGACAAGCTGTTGTCAGAGATTCAATAAGACAAGAGACAGCTACCTGGCATTCCCCAAGAAGGGTGGCCGTGCAGAATAGATGGAACCGCCTTAACGATGCGAGGCTGCATCTTTTTGCTTTTCAGAAAGCACCTCGCGGAGTTTGTTGAGTTGCTCAGCGACATGAGGTTTTCCGGCAAGGTTCCTCTTCTCCTCGGGATCGTTCGTGAGGTTATAAAGTTCTTCGCCGTCCGGCCACTTGCCATAACGCCATCGTTGATTCCGCAACGCATACCCCAACTGCTGGCCACGCGACACGACACTGTAGGCATATTTCTTCTTGCCACTCCGCTCGGGATGACCGAGCAATGGTCGCAGCGAGTCACCCTGCAAATGTTCCGGTGCGATCAGGCCGGCGAGGTTGACCACGGTCGGGTAGATATCGATTAGTTCAACCATCGCTTCCGAGGTAGCGCCAGGTTTCGTCAGTCCGGGAGCTCGTATCATGAACGGAACTTTGGCACCGATATCAAACAGCGTCACCTTTCCCCAGAGGAAGTGATCGCCCAGGTGATAACCGTGATCGGACGTGATAATGACCACGGTGTCCTCCCAGTGGCCACTCTTCTTTAATGCGTCGAGGACGATTTTGATCTGCGCGTCAATAAAAGAGACACAGGCGTGATAGGCCTGCATATACTCACGGCGAAGTGCTTCATTTTCCTTACCAAGCTCGAATCCAAAGGCCGTGTACCGTTTTGACATCGCCGATTTAGGGAGCGAATCCCAGAGTCCAGGACGATCGCGGGTGAACGTGATTTTGTTGGTTGGGTAGAGATCGAAATATTTATCCGGGGCGAGGAACGGCACGTGCGGTTTCTGTATACCACAGGCGATAAAGAACGGTTTCTCTCCATGTGCCTGGCCGGCAAGCCATTTAGCCACTTGGCGAGCGTTTTTGCCGTCCTTGTGCTGTTCGTCCGTCAGACCGCTTCTTCCATAACCTGGTGGTGTCTGCGCATCCAGCTTCGCAGCCACTTGCTTTTTCAGTGTTTTCCACTCCCTCCGGTTTGCGCCTTTCTCGACCGAACCATTTTCCGCCTCGAACTTCTCCCTTGCCAAACGGACCACGGGAAGTTCATCGTTGTCAAAACGTACGAACTCACTCCAGGCAACCTCACCATGTTCATGTCGTGGTGAGTGAAAGACCTTGCCTACGCTGGCCGTCCAATACCCGTTTTTCTTGAAAAACTGGGGCATCGAGATGGTACCCGGTCGTTCTTTCCTGATGTCAGCGGTGTTATTCAAAATCCCGGTGGATTGTGGGTACAGTCCACTCAGGAAAGAGGCTCGTGACGGACCGCACACCGGGTACTGACAATAGGCTCGCCGAAAGCTGATCGCATCGGCTGCAAATTGCGCCAGCGTCGGCGTGTGAATCGGTTCGTACCCGGACGATGAGACATGCGTATTGAGGTCGTCACAGACAATGAACAGGACGTTCTTCTTTTTCTTCACCTTTGACTTGGTCGCAGGAGCCTGGGGATAGGGCCGATTTTTCGGCGCCGAGGTGTAATTACCTTTTCCCTTTTCCCAACGAAACGTCTCCCCATCCACCACCAGGTCCTTGCGCGCGTTAAGATTCCGGGCCGGCTCGGCGAAGGTCGCAGGCGCAAACTTCTGCAGTACCACCTTTCGCGCCGCATGCTCCGGTTTAGCGGCGAGGTTGTGCCATTCGTTTGGGTCCGCCTGCAGGTCGTATAATTCTTCACCATCCTCACCGTAACGGATGTAACGCCAATCACGATTGATCACCGCATACTCACCGGGGTTCATGTGCGGAAGAAAAACGTTGCGATCCCGGGCTGACGTCGGATCGCCAAGCGTCTTCGCCAAGGATTCACCCTCCAGGTCCTGGTGCGGTTCCGGCAAGCCGCAAAGTTCGACCAGCGTCGGGTACATATCGATCAGGCTGACCGTGACGTCAGACTTCTGGCCCTTAGCAACTCCCGGTCCCGCCCAGATAAAAGGGACATTAGAGGTTCGTTCCCACAGCGTGTGCTTGCCCCAGTCACCTTTTTCTCCATGGTGATAACCATGATCACTCCACAGCACCACGATCGTGTTGTCGGCATAGGGACTGGCCGCCAGGGCGTCCAGCACGCGACCCATCATGGCGTCTGCATAGCTGATACACGCAAGATAACCATGAATCGCATCGTCGACTGCGTTCAAGCCTTCCAGCTTCGTGTGAATGCGTGACCGAGCCGTCTTAATCTTCTTGATCTTCGCTGGCAGGTCGTCGAGATCGTCAGCCAGGTAGGGAGGCAACTCGATCTTATCCGGGTCGTAGAGATCAAAGTATTTCTGCGGACAATAATTAGGGAAGTGTGGCGCATAAATTCCGACTCCCAGGAAAAACGGTTTGTCGTGTTGCTCCTTTAGCTTATCGACCGCCCAGTTGATCCGGATCGTATCAGCCATTTCCTTTTCGCGGCTGTTGGGGATCGCGCCCCACTCCAGGAACAGGCCGCCTGTGATCTCCTGGCCCTGGTTATAGATACTGCTCGGAAACGTGCTGGGAAACGGTGTCCCCTTGCTCCACGAATCGAGTGGCCAGCCGCCCTCGCGCTGACTCTTACTACGCAAAAAGAACTCGTTCCAACCGCGAATATCGATCGCTCCGGCAGGGTGGTGAAACAGCTTCCCAGCCCCGAAGGTTTGGTACCCAGCCTTGGAAAAGCTGACCTGTAGCGGTTCAATTTTCGGATGATCAACAAAATAATTAGCGGTCCGATAGCAGCCCGTGGTCGAGGCAAACTGTCCGCTAAAAATAGCCGCTCGACTCGGTGCACAGAAAACGCCGGCCGTATGCGCATTCGTGAAGTTTACGCCACGTGCCGCTAATTGATCCAGGTTTGGTGTAAAGGCCCGCGGTGTCGTCTCAAGGCACCCAATCCAGTCGTTCATATCATCGACTGCAAGGAACAGGACATTCGGCTTCTTTTCGGCAAGGGCCTGTGACGAACAGAGTAAAAGAAGCAGGATCAGGCTGAGAATTCGATTCATGACAAAGTGACCACTAATTATTATTCTTGATGATGGGCGACAAACTCCTCGAGTAAAGCATGACGCATCTAATGACAGCATTTCTCTTAAACCAGTTTCGCCATTATTCCCCCTCGATACAACTGCCCCCACGCGGGTGCTCATCCAATCAGGCAGGAAAACTTGCGGATGCTCCAGAGGCCGGATAGATTAACTGCTAACCGGACAGACTTGGCACCCAGGTCGCGGCCCCCTTGTTGCCTCGTCTTTGACAGGAATTACTGCATGCCTCGCTTGCTTACCACCAGTGTATTTTTGCTCTTCTGCTGCTGCTATTTCGCTTTACCGACCGAGGCGCAGCAACGTCCCAACATCATTTACATCCTGGCCGATGACATGGGTTATGGAGACGTTAAGGCGTTAAACACCGACTGCAAGATCAAGACTCCGCACCTGGATCAACTGGCTCAAGGCGGCATGATCTTTACGGATGCCCATTCCAGTTCCTCGGTTTGCACGCCAACTCGTTACGGCATCCTGACGGGACGTTACAACTGGCGCAGTCGTCTTCAAAACGGCGTCTGCTGGGGATTCTCCCGACGACTCATCGAACCGAAACGAACCACCGTTGGCTCCTTGCTACAAGCCAACGGGTACCATACAGCGGCCATGGGTAAATGGCACCTGGGTATGAACTGGCCACTCAAGGGAGGTGGTTTTGCCGACGATGGCGATCGCTGGAGTCCCCAGTATCGAGGCGGCTGGAATGTTGACTACAGCAAGCCGATCCAGAAAGGCCCCAACACGGTTGGTTTCGATTATTTCTTCGGCATCAGCGCTTCGCTCGACATGCCTCCCTACGTTTTCATTCGCAACAACCAACCCCAGGTAACCAAGTTGGTGGAAAAGCAATTCCTGCGTAAGGGACCTGCTGACGTGGATTTCGAGGCGATCGATGTTTTACCCCGGATCACCGAAGAGGTTGTCAACTACATCGGGCAGCGAGCGGAGGCCGCCAAGGCCGGTAAACCTTTCTTTGTTTATTTCCCACTGAACGCGCCTCACACCCCGATCCTGCCCACGGCAGCCTGGAAAGGAAAAAGTGGTCTCAATGCTTACGGTGATTTCGTGATGCAAGTCGATGATACCGTGGGCCAGGTTATGCAGGCACTCGATAAGCATCAACTGGCTCGCAATACCCTCGTGATATTTACCGCGGATAACGGCTGCTCTCCCCAGGCCAAGTTTGATCAGTTACATGCCAAGGGACATCATCCCAGTTACCAGTTTCGAGGTCACAAGGCTGACATTTTTGAGGGCGGACACCGGGTTCCCTTTATCGCCCGCTGGCCCGCCAAGATTAAATCGCAAAGTCGATCAGACCAGTTAATTTGCCTAACGGACCTCATGGCCACCTGTGGTGAACTGGTGCAATCCAAGCTGCCCGCCGACGCTGGCGTCGACAGTGTCAGCATCCTTCCGGCACTGCTGGGTACCGACACCCAACCGTTACGTGAGGCGGTCGTTCATCATTCGATCCGCGGTGCGTTTTCAATTCGCAAGGGGGACTGGAAACTTGAATTATGCCCCGGCTCAGGTGGCTGGAGCGCGCCTCGTCCGGGACGTGGCAACCTCGCGAAACTACCTGCCTACCAGCTCTACAACCTGAAGGAAAACATCGGTGAGACTGAAAACCTCCAGGCCAAGCATCCGCAGGTCGTCAAGGAATTAACCACCTTGCTGCAATCCTACGTGGACCGCGGACGTTCGACACCCGGCGCCTCACAAGCCAATCATGGCACTATCAACATCTACCGGGCCGGGCGAGAAGCGCAGGGTAAAACGAAATAGCAACACAGCAGGTTCACTTGGATGGGAAGTGGCAGGATTTCCAGGTCTGCACCCCCTGTCCATCCGACTGCACGACCAGTGCCGAGGCCTGCCGGAACTGCTCAACCAACGCCAGGCCTTTCTGCGGTCCCAGGACACTTACAGCTGAGGCGAGTCCATCTGCAGCCGTGGCATCGGTGGCAATCACGGTGACGCTGCTGCGAGTGCTCAAACCAAGGCCCGTACGGGGATCAAGGATATGGGAATAACGTCGCCCATCGATTTCAACAAATTGCCAGGCATCACCTGACGTAGCGATTCCACATTCAGCCAGGTGGAGATACCGACTGGGAGGACCGTCTGCCTGCAAGGGTGCTACGCCGATACGCCAACCCGGCTTACCCGGCGGTCGCGCGCCAATCGCCAGGTCACCGCCAGCATCGACCAACGCCGAGGGTAATCCAAGACGCTTCAGTTCTGCGAGAGCCGCATCTGCCGCGAATCCTTTACCAATCCCTCCCAGGTCCAGTCTCACACCGGACCGTTTCAACTGGATCGTGGCTGTCTCCTTCCCCAACACCACGGCCTGGTAGCCGACGGAACGGATCGCTGGCTGAAGCCTACCTTGTGACGGCAATTGTTTCTGACGACGGGCTCTTCGCCAGAGCCGAGAGAGCGCCCCGATCGAGACATCAAATGCCCCGTTGCTGGCCCTTGAGATCTTCTCACTTCGTTGCAACACCTGCCACAGATCCGCACTAATCGGCACAGGACTCTCCATGGGTGCCTGCTGGATCAACCGACTAACCTCACTTTCTGCATCGTAGTCGCTCATCACCTTTTCCAGGGTCTTCACGCGTGCATAGGCGGCCTCGAAACCTCTCTCAGCAACCTCACGGGACGGTGCCCAGACACGGATCATCACGTCCGTACCCATGTGTTTCTGAGTAGCCTTAAAAGGCTGAAGCGATTGCCCATGCAGGGAGCCATGGCTCACCAGCAGGAGGATCGCAAAATGTCGATAACAGATGGGTAATTTCATGATTTCTGATCTAGCACTGGGATTCCCCTGACAAAGCCACTCTTCCTAGAGTACTCTGCCAATTGAACTTAATGCAAATACCGTGGGTCGCAGATTGAAGATCTCCCCAGCTCAGGGTATGCTGGAAATAGCTTTCTACGGCCGAATCGCTCGTTTAAGGCTACCTCATCAGATCGATACAACAAATTTTATATCCGGCGTTCCAGGAGAGTTTCACGATGACCGAGAAGAAGACCGAAAAGAAACAAGAACAAACCACGAAACAGACTTCACGACGCGACTTCATCAAGAAGTCGTCCATGATGGTTGCCAGCGGTGCGGTGGCAAGCAACTTGAATATCGCGAAGGGGGCGCATGCCTTCGGATCGGACACGATCAAAATCGGCATGGTCGGTTGTGGCGGACGTGGCACGGGCGCCATCGTCCAGGCCCTGAACACCGAAGGCGGCGGCTTGCAGTTAACCGCCATGGCTGATGCTTTTGCAGATCGCCTGCAGGGCAGTCACCGGGCCGTCAAGAGCAAGCACAACGACAAGGTCGTCGTCACCAAGGACCAACAATTCGTTGGATTCGATGCCTACAAGAACGTCCTGGAATCGGATGCTGACCTGGTCATCCTGGCGACACCTCCCGGTTTCCGCCCGCTTCACTTTGAAGCTGCGGTCGCAGCTGGCAAGAACGTCTTCATGGAAAAACCCGTGGCCGTAGATGCCCCGGGTGTTCAACGCGTATTGGCTGCCGCCAAGGTTGCCAAGGAAAAGGGACTGGCCGTTCAGGTCGGTCTCCAACGACGCCACGAGGTTGCCTACAAGGAGACCATTGGCCAACTGCAGAATGGTGCTATCGGTGACATCAACCTGATGCGTGCCTACTGGAATGGTGGTGGCGTTTGGGTCCGCCCCCGACAAGAGAGTCAGTCAGAACTGGAATACCAGATGCGTAACTGGTACTACTTCAACTGGCTTTGTGGTGATCACATCGACGAACAACACATTCACAACCTGGATGTTATCAATTGGCTTAAGGATGGCTTCCCGGTTTCCGCCCAGGGACAGGGTGGTCGCGAGGTACGAGACGGCAAGGACCACGGCCAGATCTACGATCACCACTTCGTGGAATACACCTACGGGGACGGATCGAAGCTATTCAGCCAGTGCCGACACATTCGCAATTGCTGGAATAGCGTTTCCGAGCATGCTCATGGCAGCAAGGGATACGCAGACATCGGCGGCGGCAAGATTTACAATGCGAAAGGCGACATGACCTGGCGAACCAAGGGCAAACGCGGCGGTCACCAGGAAGAACATCATGATCTGTTCCGTGAACTGCGTGCCGGACGCATTCCCAACGAGGCCGAATATGGTGCCAAGAGTACCATGACTTCCATCCTCGGACGCATGGCTACCTACTCGGGTAAAATGGTCAAGTGGGACGATGCTATTAATTCGCCTCACAGCTTGGCCGATGTCGATTCCATGAAAAACTACGAAGGCGAAGCACCGGTCAAACCGGATGCCGAGGGGAATTACCCAATCCCCAAGCCCGGCACGACCAATCCGCTGAAAGCCTAGTCACAGCGAACCTGGCGTCGCTGAAATTACCGCCGCGAGTTATCATCCGATAGCTCGCGGCTTTTCATTGCTCTTGTCATAAAGCAAAGCCGCGTGAGCGAATCGAATCCTGACTATCCTGAACTCGATGTCATCGCCGTGGGAGCACATCCTGACGACGTGGAAATCGCCTGTGGTGGAACGCTCGCCAGGCTCGTCCAACAAGGCTACCAAGTGGGAATCATCGACCTCACGGATGGCGAACCCACGCCTTTGTCACCAGGGCCGGAAGTCCGACTGGAGGAAGCTCGCCAGGCTGCAGCCGTCCTGGGAGTCCAGACCCGGGTTACCCTGGACCTGCCCAACCGTCGACTTTTTGATTGCTTCGAAGCACGGGTTGCTTTAGCCAAGGAGTTTCGCAAATACCGCCCGAAGGTCGTGATTGGATTCGGGGACAAGACTCCCCAGGCGTCTCCCGACCATTGGCAGGCCATGCAAATCACCGACGCCGGAGTATTTTACTCGCAACTTACCAAGTGGCCGGAGCATTTCGGTGATTTGCCCGCCTATAAGATCCCGCGACAACTCTATTTCCGCCTCGCCTTTGAACCCTCCACGCTGCAGGGTTTCCCCAGTCATATCACCACCGATATCAGCGAAACACTGGAAACAAAGATCGATTCCATTCGCTGCTACCAAACGCAGTTTCCCCCGGAAAAACAGCACGTCTTCGAACGCGTGCGGGCTGCCGCGATCACCAACGGCCTGGCCTCTGGTTTCGCTGCCGGCGAAGTCCTGGTCAGCGCTCGACCACTGGGAACGCGTGATCTGATGAATACGCTACTGGGTTCCTGATCACGTATCAGCCCAGGCACGCAATGCAGGCTCGACTACTCACTCGCAGTGCCAATTTCCGGAACAGGCACTGTTTGATCCACGATGATTGCATCTGTAAACAAGAGCGAGTTAGGGATGTAAAGCAACTTCCCTTCCCGGTTGAGAACCGTGTATCGCAAGTCGATAGAAACCACGTTCCCGTCATACGCCTTGATCTTGATCTGATCGCCCACCTGGAATGGCTTGTAGATGATGATCAAGATTCCGGATAGCACATTGGAGATAATATCCTTAAAAGCGAAACCGAAGGCAAAACCTGTTAACCCCAGGCCAGCAACCAGGGCACCCACATCAATCCCCATTTCACTCAACGCGGTAATCGCACCCAGGATCAGGGCAGCTACCTTCACGACACGCCCGAGAAACTCGGCCAAGCCCTCGTCCACGTGACGCGCTCTACCAAGTCGACGGATCACGTTCAACAAGATGACACCGAGGATCCAGAAAGCAGCCAGGATCAAGATGCCCTTCGCGGCACCGTAGGTATAACCGCGCAAAGCTGTCACAGAAAAAAATGAACCAAGAATCGTGGTCTCCTCGCCTGCATTCGCCGCACCGTCTGTCGCTGAGTCTTCGTCCCCAACCGCGGCATCCGCGGCGTGCACGAGACATGTGCCCCCCACTCCATCCAGCAAAATGCTGGCCATGGCGACCAGCAACAAGCAACCTACCAGGCGGCGTAGCGAAACATCCATGCGATCGTCTCTCCCAAAGCATAAGCAATCCGTGTCCTGGCAACATTTTCCAGGACCATGATGAGCGACCACAGTACAAAAACCTGCGTTGTACGGCCAGCACAATTCGTAGAAAACAGCGACCCATCAAGGCATCGATCCCGAAAACTGCAATCCGCATCCCAAGATCCGGGCACTGCTAGCGTCCTGTTGTTTGCCTGGCCGACTCGCTTTACCCGTCCCGGTCTTGCCAGGGCAGGGGACGCACACTGCCATCGACTGCGAATATCTGCGGAGCTTTAACTGGGAAAAAAGCGAGCAGGTGGATGGTTTCCTGTCCGCTAAACTCGACGCCATGCGTTTGCCTGGCCGGGATAACAATGGTAGCGGGTGCTGTGACGACTTCCGTCGAATCTCCCAGGGTCAGGACCAGGCTACCGGAGAGTATCACCAGAACTTCTTCCACCTCGTGGTAATGCAGCGGAATGTAGCCGCCTTTTTCAATCCATTGTTCCCAGATCGTGGTGGCTTCCGCCCCACTCTTATCCCCCACCAGAATCCGGGTCTGGATCCGCGGCACACGATGCATAGGTAACGAGCCGTGTGAAAACGTTGGCATCTTAAAACGTCCTTTATTTCTCAGAAAAAGTGCACACGCGATTGAGATTTACAGAATATCATTGCCACGGTATCTTTGCGCATCCGTGTTCGCGCCTGCGCCCAAGGAACCCTCTCGATGTCCATACCGATCAGTATCCTTTTTGCCACGGCACAACGCCCCCAACTGGTCAAGCGGACCTTAACATCCTTGCTGTCCGTTGAACAGCCTTCCCAGTTCCAGGGGATCTGGGTCGTGGAAAACGGAACCCGCACTGGTGTCGAAAACATTGTCCAGGAGTTGGCTTCCTCGCTGCCGGTTCATTACCTGTTTTCTCCTGAGCCCAGCAAACCGGCAGCAATGAACCTGGGCTTTAGCCACCTGCCGAACAGCCTGGTTTACCTGACGGATGACGACGTACGATTTTATCCACAGACACTCACAGCCCTGGCTGCGGCGGCTCACGATGCTCCGCGTAACAGCTACTTTGGTGGCCCCTTTGACGTGGACTATGAAGAATCACCTGCTGAATGGCTAACCCCATTGCTACCATTCTCAGCCCGTGGTTGGTCACGCCCGCCCACTGAACCTACCCACCTGCCTCGCGGCCGTTTCCTCGGTTTCAATTGGGCAGCCTACCGGGACGACCTGGAGAAACTGGACGGTTTCAATCCCGCGATCGGACCGGGAACGACGGCTGACAGCACGGGTGACGAGTCCGAATTACAGTTGCGTTTGCGCAGCCATGGCATCCAGTCCTGGTACGTGCCCGAGATGCGATTGGCGCATTATGTACCTCGCGATCGCTGTTCAGCAGAATGGGCGATTGAGCGTGCCTATCGTCATGGAGTCGGCTGGGGCCAGATTCATCGCAATTCCCTACTGCGTCCGCTCCTCACCATCAAGGCTGCCTGCTGCTGGCAATGGGCACGTCGCTCGCGAACGATTCATCAACAGGCGATCGCCGGCGAAGTAGCCAGCACGATCGCTCGCTACCGCGAATCAAAGTGGCGTGGGCGACTCGAAGGGCTGCGACACAGGGCTGCCTAGCGGTTAGCGGCCCTCTGGACCGCTGCTCGGAAATTTTCCTCGTGGAATTTCATAATGCGTAATCCCTGCTTCTGGTAAATCACCATGGCGCTATGAGGGGCTTCCGGGACAATCAGCTTCTGGTAGGGAATTTTCAATTCGTCGAGGAACGTCATGTACGCCAGGTTGTTCTGGTAGTTAAACCCTTTCGTTCCGACATGAATGAGAATCTTGAGTGGTGGCTTGGGATTGACGGCATACCTTCGAGCCAGGTCATACGTGTTGTATCCTTGAGCAAACTTGAGCGACTCACTCTCTCGTCCATCATTTTCAGAAATCCTTTTCTCGGTCGCATGCCCAGCACCCCCGGGTGCCGCGGAGCCAAACAGCTGCGGATGCTTAAACATGATCCGCGTGGTACCTCGCCCCCCCTGTGAGAATCCTTCCAAGCCGCGTCCACCGCGACTGGCAAGGGTTCGGTAGGTCGCATCGACGTGCGGAATCAGTTCCTTAACAAAGACATCTTCACCCAG
>Ga0315331_10002670_pt1 | contig 13476 bp, 14 predicted proteins | sample M160m34915metaG_FD_203456 | JGI IMG/M metagenome (GOLD analysis project Ga0315331, IMG submission 203456) | Ammonia-oxidizing marine archaeal communities from Monterey Bay, California, United States - M1 60m 34915 | ecosystem: Environmental > Aquatic > Marine > Intertidal zone | place: USA...
GGAGGCTGCCGCACAGGTGGCCTCTATTCCTGTTGAAGCTGTTAAGCCAAAACAAAAACGTAAGCGTAAACCCAAAGTTTCTTCTAATGGCAATAACGATAGTAGCGACAGCAGGAGCAGCTAACGCTAACAGCTATTTAAGTCTTTCTGATACACAAGATCTTATTGACGGTCTTATGGAAGATGACGATGTTGTTGCTTGGGGAACTGCTACAACTGACCAGAAAAATAGAGCTTTATATTCAGCAACTCAACGGATTGACCGTGAAAGATTTTTAGGTGCAAGGGCAACAGATACACAAGCTTTGCAATGGCCTCGTACTGGAGTAAGAAAGCCTGATACTTATATCAATACTTATGCAACTGGTTTTCCTTTTCGTATAACAACAGATTATTTTACAGATACAGAAATTCCAGATCAAATCAAAAAAGCTTTAGCTGTTTTATCTGTTTATTTGAATAACAATAAAGATGGTCTTGGACTTAGTGGATTAGAAGATTATCAGAACATCAAGGTTGGATCTTTGGATGCAACACCTAATTTTTACGGAGCTGTTGGTGCTGATCGTGTCCCACCAATGTTTGAAAGATACTTCACAGGCATTAGAATTAGTGGACCCGGAAACATCGCTGTAAAAAGAAGCTAATGGGAATGACTTATCCTGCTGCAATCATCATCACAGACACAAACGCCCATACTGGGAGGTTTGGCAAAATTACTTGTTTAACAGATTCGACTGTTACTTTAGTTTCTCCAAATGTCACCAAGAATGGTTCTTCAACTGTTTCTGGAATTGATTTAAAAGCAAGCACAGACATAGAAGGAGTTTTTACCAGCATTACTCAAACAAGTGCAGGATCACTTATTGCTTATAGAATCTAATGGCTGTAAAACCTAAAGCATTTAGGAAAGCCACCAAGAAAGCTCTTAAGGCTGTTGGTGGTGATGTAACAATTCGTAAAGTTACAGGAAGTGCATATAATACGACTACTGGAGCGATGGGAGAAACAACAGCAGATACAACTATTAAGGGAATTGTTGAAGGTGTTTCAAGTCGAGAAGTAGGTGAATTAATAAAGGCAACTGATAAGCGTTTAACAATTGCTGCTGCAGATTTGGATTACACCCCAACAGTTGCAGATCGTGTTGTTATTAGTTCTAAAGTTCATCAAATTATTAGGATTGAGACAACAGAACAAGGTAATACTGCTATTAGCTATGAACTAATTTTGAGGTTGTAATGGCTAAAAAGGTTGCTATTGGTCAATGGGGTGATGAGCTGCATGATGATTATGAAAAGCTTTTGCAAGCTGCTGTTTTAGAAGCAGATACGTTATTAAAACTTGCAAGCCCTGTAGATACAGGAAGATTTAGAGCAAGTTGGCAAATAGGAGAAGGAGCACATTCTCAGGATTCAGTTGGTTTTTATGATGCTGATCCAACAGGTTCACTAGCAGGAGAGGGTAAAAATAAAGGAAAGACAAGTCCACCGAAATCTCCAATGCCGCCACCTAAAGGAATGAATTATCCAGTTGGTGATGAGAAATTAGGGTTGTCTTATACTTTGCATAACAGCTTGCCTTATGCAGAAGTTTTAGCTGATGGTCACAGCAAACAAGCACCTCCTGGGTGGGTTGATCAAGTAGCAAAAGATGTTCAAAGCTGGCTAGAAAAAGCCACAAGAGGTAATTAACTATGAGCAGTACATTTAATGACGTTAGAGCAGCTATAGAAGGCCGTATTGCTACAGAGATGGCATTAAGTCCTGCTTATCCTGTTAGCTATCAAAACGCACCATTCACTCCACCAAATAACACTCCTTGGATTGCTGTTTATCTTTTGTTTGGTAGTAATAATTATGCAACCTTACAAAAACCAACAACAGGAGAATCATTTAATAGGCAAACAGGAACTTTAACTATTGATGTTTTTACACCAGCAGGAGTAGGAGCTGGAGCTAATTACACCATTGCAGAACGAATAAAAGATAAGTTTGACAGAGCAAGATTTAGTAGTATTATCTTTGACCCTTCATCAGGTCCAGCTACAATAAGACCAGCCGATCAAGAAGCGTTCTTTCAAACGCAATTCTCGGCTACATTTGATGCATACTTAGACTAATTTAATCCAATGGCTGTCACTGTTTTATCAGGTACGTCTGGAGCCTTGTACTACAAACCTGCTGGTACAACAGGGACATTTTCTCCGTCAGACGTAACCATAGGCACAGAAACTATGGTTGTTCAATCCTACTTAAATCTCAAGGTAGGAGATCCAGTTAAGTTTAAAGTTGTTGACTCTTCTTCTGGAGGAGCTGGAACAGGAACTTTACCTGCGGGATTAACTGCTGGAACGACTTATTACGTTAGTGCTTATACCGCAAGTACTGGAGCTTTAAAGGTTTCTGCTACAAATGGTGGTTCTGATGTAAACCTAACTGATGTAGGAACAGCCGCAGCTCCTAATGAATTTGAGGTTTATTACAACGATTACGCTGCCATTGGACAAGTTCAATCTTGGTCTTTTGAAGTAACAAGAGCAGAAATTGACGTAACTACTATTGGTCAAACAGTAGGACAAACAGCACCATTCAAAGCTTATATTCCTGGCTTTGCTGATGGTTCAGGTAGTGCAAGTGTTTATGTTACAGACGAAGATGCTGCTTTATCTAACAGACTTGTCGAAGATGTTTTACAACGTCAGCAAGTTGGAGCTGCATTTAGGCTTTACACAGACAAGCAATCAACTGAAGCATTAAGCAGAAGCATTTCAATGGATGCTGCTTTACTTTCTGCAAGTTGGAACATCAACCCAGATGACGCTCAAATGGTTGAGATTGCATTTAGGCCAACAGGTTCACCAACATTCGACTTAAGTTCATCTTCATAGTCGGTTTATACCCCTTTGCTTAGTTGCTTAGGGGTTTTTTTATGCGTACAGTTATAAAGCAAACAGAATTACCTTTTATGGCAGCGGCCAAAACTAAGTTATCGGCTTTAGATCAATTAAAAAAAGCAGCTAATTTAAAATCTACTAAAAGAGAAGTTCAATTAAAGGATGGCTCTATTTTTGAGTTCTATACAACGCCTTTAACAATGGCAGAAAGAGAAAGAGCACAGGCAGCGATTAAAAATAAAGATGATATGAACGCTATGGGATTACGTTTGTTTATTCAAAAAGCATTAGATGAGAATGGAAGGAGAAGATTTTCTGCTGGTCAATATGACGAATTAAAAAATGATGTTGATGATGCTACTTTGCAGAAATTGATTCTGGCTGTTATTGGTGGTGATGATGAAATAGAGGAGGAGGAACTCGACCCAAAAGACTAAAGGAAGAATTAAAGAAAGATAATTTGCTAAGGCTTCAGCTAGGAGTTGCAAAAGAATTGGGTTATACCTTGCAAGAGTTAAATAATAAAATTACTTTAAGTGAGCTTTATATATGGTCTGCTTACTTCGATTTGTTGAATGAAGAACAGGCAGATTCTTTTAAAAGGGCCAAGTATCGCTAAACTTGAGGAGTTAAAGGGCCGATTGTTTAATGGGTTTAAATTCGCTTATAAAATTACGGCTTGATTCTGGGAACCTTCTCCAGAAGTTAAAGAAGATTACTGAGGGCAGCCAAAAGGTAGAGAAGGCTATCAAGAGAATGAATAATAAGGCTGCTAACTCTGTTGTTAAGTTCAACAGAATGGGTAAGGCTGCAATGACCGCAGCTCCAAAGATGAGAACTTTAGGTAAAGCTGTTGGTGCAGCTCTTGGCCCTTTAGCTTTAGTTGGTGGTGCTATTGCTGTTGTAACAACAGGATTTAAAACGCTTGCAGATCAAGATTTCGCAGAAGCTAAATTAAAAAGTTTAAAGGTAGATGTTGATGCTTTAATTCCTTCTTTAAAAGGAATTTCTGATGAATTACAAGGACAAGCAAGTGTTGTAGAGCTAACTCAAGGAGCTTATGATGTGGCTTCTGCTGGATTTACAAAAGCTGCTGACGCTGCTGCTGTTCTTAAGGCTGCAAGTATGGGAGCAACTGGTGGTTTTAGTGATCTTAATACTGTTGGAAATGCAACAACCAGTGTTTTAAATGCTTATGGATTAAGTGCTCAACAAGCTGAATCTGTTGTTGATAAATTTATTCAAACACAAAATGATGGAAAGATAGTTGTTGCTGAATATGCAAACAATATTGGTAAAGTTGCTGCTGCTGCTGCTGGTTTAAATATTCCATTAGAGGAAGTTAATACAATTATTGCTCAATCAACTGCTGCTGGTGTCAACGCAGAAGTAGCGTTCACAGGGTTAAAAGGAGCTATGGCTCGTTTAGCAAGTGGACAAGCAAATAAAGCTTTATCTGATGTTGGTGTTGAAATTACTGCTGCTTCTTTAGCTTCTGATGGTTTAATTGGGACACTTAAAAAGATAGAAGAATCAGGTGCAGATGTTGGTTTGATTTTTAAAGCATTAGGAACAGAATCAGCTCCAGCATTATTGCCTGTTTTAAATAACTTAACGAAAGCAGAAGAGCTATTACAAAAACAAAAAGATAGTGCAGGTGCAGCTAAAGATGCTCAGAAATTAGCAGCCGACACAATTAATGGTGCATGGAAAGAAATAGGATCAACTTTACAAAATGCGTTTTCTGATCAATCAGAGTTTGGGGATGCTTTTAAGGAGACATTAAAAGCAGTTAATGAGTTATTGAAATTTACAATCAAATTATTAACTCCTATTCTTAAGTTCTTAGGCCAAATGGCTACAAAACTGTTTGAGATAACAGATCGAATTGGTAACTTTATAAATGCAGCTAAGAATTTTAAAGTCCCTGGATTTAATCAAGCTGAAACACAAAACTTTGCCACGCCTGAATCAAAAGCAGCCGCAAAAATAGAAGGTGCAACGGGTACTGGATTAACAGGACAAACAAAAGAAGAAGGAGCCAAATTAACAAATAAAGAATTATTAGAGGAAATCAATAAGATCTCAGGAATAGATGTAGAAAACAATGAGAAGAAATTAAAGCTTCAAAATGATGTAAATGATGCTTTGACAACTGAGAAAAAGGACAAAGAAGATATTAATAAAATTTCAAAAGACGGAAATGATGAAGGTGCTAAGGCTTTAACAAAACAACAAGAGATGTGGCAGTCAATTAAAACAACAATTGCTGATGGATTGCATGGGGCAATCATGGGGTTAATTGATGGCACTAAATCATTAGGAGAATCATTAGCTGGAATTGCTAAGCAAATCGGAAGCATGATGATTAAAAGTGCAATTATGGGTGCTTTTAAATTAAATGCAGAAGGAGGTTATGAAAGAGGAGGATTTAAAGCATTTGCTTCTGGAGGCATGGTTACTAAACCAACAATGGGACTCGTGGGAGAAGCAGGAGAGGATGAGTATATAATTCCAGCCTCTAAGATGGCTCAGTCGATGCAACGGTATTCAGCAGGGGCTAGGGGTGATTCTGTTATTCCTGGTACTGGTCAATCATCCGCAGGAGGAGCTTCTGGTTCGTCAACAACAGTTAACTACTCTGGACCAATATTGAACTTCAACTCTGAAGAATTTGTTCCTAAATCTGCTATCGGTCAAATCATCAATTCAGCAGCATCCAAAGGTGCGTCAGCAGGAGAAGCACGAACATTATCTACACTAAGAAATAGTAGAAGCACTAGATCGAGGATTGGAATGTAATGACTGTTGTTGCTTTAACTGCTTTTCTCACTGTTAAAAAATCTAATGGTGATGTTGAACATACATTCCAAAACGGCAAACATGAAGGTATCGGAACAGCACCAAAGTATGACTACCTGTCTTTTATATATCAAGGAGCTGCAATGAATCGCTCTGGTGATAATTTAGAGGCTTCAATTATCCTTGCTAATAATCCTATAAGCATGGGTCATGTTAAAGAGTTTGTGACAAATAAATATCAGATACTGGTTGAAACATTTTTAATGGATGCCAACTTTAATAAAGATACTGCTGCAAAAAATGGAGGAAAATTAACAGGTGAGCAATGGTTAGCTGCTTCGATGAGATACGATCCAGAATCAATTGAACTGTTGTTAAGTTCTGCTATAGACGCTGTTGGTGCAAACGCTCCACAGCAAACACTGACTAAAAGTAGGTGTTCTCATCTTCCTTTGACTGGGCAGATTCAAAATCTTTGAAGCCTTACGAATTAATTGGTCTTCCTTATCGTTTAGGTGCTGATCCTGTAAAACATAAAGCTGGTGATTGCTTGTCTTTGGTTCGTACGGTATTAGCTAATTATGGTTTTACTGTTCCTCAAGGAGAGCGTGATTGGTATCGAAGATTGAAGAAAAAAGACTACAGTATCTTTTTTGAAGAATTAAATAGGTGGGGAGTTGAATCACCCCCTAAACTAGGAACAATTGGCTTATGCAAATCAGATGATGGTTATGGCATGGCTGCTTATTACGAGGACGGATGGCTGAGTTACCGAAGGACATTAGAAGACCAGGTGGTGATATGGTCTCCGCTAGAAGCCCTTTTGGTCGTAGGGTGCTACTTCCAACGGAAGCCGAACTCTGTAATTCTTTAGGTTTAACAGAAGAAGAATATTTTAAATTTTTAGAAGGTGTAGCAGCGAAAGTAAAAGAACGACCTGAAGCGTATGGGCTAGTTCCTGAAATAGTAAATATGCCTCAAGCATTGTTTGTAGGTGGAGCTATTTCTGGTGGATTAACTTTCTTTGGCTCGATTGTTGTTGGTGTTGCCTTAACTTATGTATCCCATCTATTAACGCCAAAACCTCCTAGTCAAAAACAAGGCCAAGGTGTAAGAACAGCAGATATAGCAGGATCTAAAAAGTTTGCTCCACAACATAGCTTCAACAGTGTTCAAGAATTAGCAGTTTTAGGAGATTTAGTTCCTCTCGTTTTTACTAAACATCAAGAATTAAGTAATGGGACGGGATTTACTTCTTATGGAGGCATTAGGGTTAATTCTCAAGTGATGTGGTCACAGCTTCTTAGCTTTGGTCGTTTTCAACAATTAAAAATTCTTGCTTTATTTTCATTAGGTGAATTAGGTCTAAAGTATGATGGACCTGATTTTGAAGGTTACGCAATTGGTGATTTATTAATCTCTAATTATCACGCTGAGAAAATATATAAAGTTCGTACAATTGATAAAGCTTATCTACCTGGAAGTGAAACAAGTATTCCTTTCTTATCAGGAGGGAAAACGGACAATAATGTTTTTGATGATGATGTTTTTAAGATTGATGATGGAACTGGGCATTTTGAAGAATATTTTTGTGGAACAAGAAACCCAACAACACAAGCTGCTTTCGGTTTAAGTTCACCAATGCCAAACTGCACTTGGTTTGGTCTTCCTTATGAATTAATTCGTTGGGGTGATATTAATAAAGACACTAGACCTGGAATTAGAATACAAGTTCGTAAACGAGTAAAGAATTTAGGCTTATGGCCTATGAGAGCTGGTTTTGCTGCTGGTGGAACTACTAATCAAAAAGCAGGTTTAGATGAAGTCCCTGTTGGAACTGAGTTAACTTATCAAGTTGTAGGAGGTTCTGATAATAGTGAAACAAGTGCTGATAATGTCCTTGCTTTTCAAAAAAACGATACAAGACATATTGGCCGTCATGGTGTTGAAGATGTTGATGCAATTAGCATTTCTGTAAGAGAAGCAACTGACGGATACATATCAAAAGGAGAGCAATATATGGCTGGAACAGCTTTAGTTTCATGCACAATGGGAGGCGACAATTTAGATTATCCTGGTGCTCCGTGGGAAGGTCGTAAATCACAAACAAGACAGTACACTTTCAAGGTTGTTCAAAAGGGATATTACGAATGTTTACCTAATGCAGATTTGTCTACGCATTGTTTAAATCCTGAATGGAATGAAAGCGGAAATGCTTGGCACGTTCCTAATAGTCCTGGCCCTTTTTATTACGAGCAAAATAAAAATGAAATATTTCCTCCACATACAAGATATGCCTTACAAAAAACAACAATAGGTAGTGTTTCTAACAATAGAGATTGTGATATTACAGAAATAGGTTTGAAATCAAAAGTTTTCAAACAGATGCAGTTTGCAAATGTAAATAGTAAGCCTACAGAAGGAAATATTGTTAGTGCGATTAATGATAGAAATCCTATATCATTAGGACAAGTTCAAACTTATTTAAACAGAATAAGTTTCTTTAAACTATTAGTAAGAGAAGCTGGATCAGATGAAGAATGGTCTGATGATCATTGGGTTAAACCTAATAATGTAAATAATCATTCTGGACTATTTTGTGTTAAAGGAAACACCCCTGAATTTCAATATAACTATATAAGAGTTGCTCATCCCAATGGTCAGTATGAATATAGATTTTTCCCTTGGCCTGGTAATGATGTAATTAGAAGAGTTGCAGGAGGAGAAAGTTTAACCGCATGTTTGTTAAATGCAAATGGAGCGTCAAGTTTAGACTTAGCTGCTGAGTTTTCTTCAGGTCTTTATACGATTTATTTCGCTGGCCTTTTAGAATTTGGACTAACAAAACAATCTTTAAGTAATAAAGAATGGAATTTAGGTAATCCCGGTGTTGCTGATACTGTTAAGTATGATGTAGTCAGCTTGTCAAAGAATACTTATCAACAGAAATCTAGTTTTGGAGTTGGAAATATTAGTACTCAAAGACAACTTACATTTGTTTGGGCTTGGGATGGTAATGCTAAATTCTATGGACCACAGGCAACAAGTTATCCAACAAACTATATAGATGCGACAGATAATCATACATTAATCAAACGTTTTGAGATCCTTCCTGGTGTTAAGTTTTTTGTTCTATATATAAATCCTTCAGATGTAACACCAAATAATGAAATGAGAGACGGTCCAGAATGGCCTTTAAGAGTTAGTGCTACAAGCAATGATATTGCAACTGCTCATTACAATGTAAGGTTTGAATATACAATTGCAGAAAGTGGTTTTAAAGGTTATTACGAACCAATATTAAATGACAGCCTTCCTGGTGCAGGTGGAAATGGACACCCAGGTGGTATCACTGATCTTTATTATGTAAGAAAAGTTGAAGAAATAAGTGTCCCACTTGATCCTTTAATTGATGGGAAAATAGTACAAACACAGAATGAACATAATGACGAGGAAATCGCAAAAGGAGATGGTTTGACTATAAAAGTGAACGTATGGGAAAGTTCAAATTATGGAGATACTTATGCAAACTGGACAATAGAAAATAAAGGTAATGGAGATTATAGGCCAGGAGATAAAGTTTATATCCCTCCTGTAATTCATCCAAGCGATCCAGATGACTCTGCTGTTGTTCCTGGTCAAATTGTTGAACTTAATATTGATGAAATTACAACTAGAGATGAGATAGGAAGTGATATTCCTTCTGAATTAAATCCTTACGACGTTGCTGCTGATTTTTGGAAATATCAAGGAGATAGATCAAGTCATTTAGATGGCCCTGAACATCGTGTCGTATATGTAAATGAAATTATAAAAACAACAGGAAACGATAAAGCAACTTATGGAGATTTAGCTTATGCAGGATTAAGGATTGACAGTTCAAAAGAGTGGACAAATTTCACGCAATTTTCTGCTTATTTCAGAAAGGGGATAAAAGTAGTTAAAGCACCTTTTATTACTATGTATAGAGAAGAGACAAGTTTATTTCCTGAGATTGCTTATGCCTTGTTGACAGATAAAAAGCTAGGAGCAGGAAAAGTTGTTCCCAGAGAATCGGTAAATTCTTCAGCTATGCACATAGCTACAGAGTTTTGCCAAGCCAACCGCTTCTTTTGGGATGGAATGATCTCAAGCAGGGTTAATTTAAGAGACTTCATTTTTGAGCAAGGGACTTATTGCTTATTAGATTTTACGATTGTTGGAGGTCAATTTAGCTTGTCTCCTACTGTTCCTTTTAATAGCGATTACACAATAAATTACATTGCTAAACCTGAAATAAAAGCAATGTTTACCGATGGAAATATCAAAGATTTACAAGTTAATTTCCTTGCCCCTGAAGACAGGCAAACATTTAGAGCAAATGTTTTATGGAGAAAAGAAAAGTTAAATGGTTTTCCTGAAACTAAATCAGTAATTGTCAGGCTTGAAGGATCGGACCATGAAGACGATCCAGTTGAAACGTATGACTTAAGTGGTTTCTGTACTTCTTTAAATCATGCAATAATTTATGCAAAATATGTCTTAAGCGTTAGAGAATATACAGACCATTCAATTAATTTTAAAACGGCTCCTCATTATGTAAACGGTCTAAAACCAGGTGATTATATAAGAGTATTTTCAACAACCAACCATACAAGTCGATTTAATAATGGAGCGATTCTTGAAGATGGCACTGTTGTAAGTAAAGACACAATTACAGGCTCTAAAGATTTTTATTATTGGAATCCTTCTAGTGAAGAAGTGTTAGAAGATACTGTTGATTTTTCTAATGCAAGTGCAGTAAAAGCATACGCTGGAACGTTATTTACTATTAAAGAAACTGGGAATACAGATCAATGCTATAAAGTTGAAAGTATTACGTTTGGAGAAGATGGTTTGATTGATTTATCTGGTTCGTACGTCAAGCTAACTGATTCAAGTCATGTGAACGGAGAAGGCAGGTTGGCTATATTACAAGGGTGGGGGCAAGAGTCTTCTTCTTCTCGTTTTGTTGTTGAGAGTTAAACATGGGTAATCCAATTCAATTTCCTGCTATCAAGCCTAGTGCTAGAAGTTTTACCCCTGGAACATATCCAAGTACTGATTTTGAATCTTTAGATGGAACAAAGACACATATACGTTTTGGTAATAGATCTGTTAATGCAACCCTTTCATTGAGCTTTTCAAATATAAGTGACGGAAGTGTCGTAGCTATTCTTGTAAACTATAACGATGTGAATAGTGATTGGGATCACGTCACTTTCGATGAATTACATGGGTTGCAAGGGATTGAAGATGGAATATTAAAAATTCAAGTTACATCGGGCTTAAGTTCTGGACTAAAATGGAGATATACAGGGCCGCCAACTGTTACAAGTACATTCAATGGATTGAGTAATGTTAGCTGTAGTTTTGTTGCTTGCTTGGATGCACCCATATAATAAGAACAACGTTTTAATTTAAGGTTGTGGGTTTTTATTCTGGACGTGATGGAGAGCTCTACATAGGGGGTTCTAAGGCAGCGAAGGTTCAGTCTTGGTCCTTTTCTAGTTCAATGGCTGTTTTAGAGACATCTTCACTAGGAGATACAGATAGAACTTTGGAGGCGGGCATGAGAAGTTATTCAGGCAGTTGCCGTTTGTTCTATTACGTTGCTGCTCCTGCGACAGGTGCTAATTCAAACTTACATGATATTTTAACTAATGCGATAAAGCCAGGAACGTCAGCAGGAACAGGCTCAAATGTTGAAAGTGCTCGTATGGTTTTAAAGCTGCGACTGACCACAGGCTCTACTGATGTTCGAGATATTCAATTCTATGTTTTTATTACAGGCGTTTCGATGAGTACTGCCGTAGGAGAAGTTGCTTCTGCTGATATTAGTTGGGAAGCTGATGGTGCTCCTTATGAAAACACAACTTTGGTTGATTAATGAGCGTTTACTTTGGACAATCTGGACAAATTGCCCTGAAAAGGGACACGTTAAGCAGTGGGATTAGAACCAAGCTAGATCCTTATGATGTCAGTGTAGACAGCAAAAGATTTAGCCTTGACCACAGCACTGGGTCGTTGATTACAGGTGATCAAGTTGTAATAGAAACTGCTGACGGTTCAAATCTTGAGCTTGTTAATGGTCATAGTTACCCAGATGGAAAGTGGTTTATTAATATTGATCCTGTCGGTGGTATTCGTTTATATAACACTTTTGCCGATTCAATTGAAGGATTAACTTCAACCTCTTTAACCCTTGTTGCTCCAAGTGCTGCTAAAGATGTTGTACTGAAAACGAAAAATGACAACTATAGGCATGTAGCGAAAATTAGAGATTTTGAGATGACAACAAGTAGGGAGCAAGTTGATTTAACAAATCTTGGAGATGAATTTAGAAATCAATATGAGGCGGGTTTAATTAGCGGTCAAGGCTCCATGAATTGTATTTGGGAGCATAGTTATGGCTCAGAAGATCGTGCAAATAATTATGGAGTTGACCCAGAATTTCCGTTTTATCTTGCTCAATTAATTGTTAGAACTCAACAAGGTTCAGATTTTGATGGTGTGTTCTACCTCTACAGGGATTCTAATAATGCTAAAAATAATGTTTTTTATGAAGCAAATTGTATTATCACTAACGTTGCTGTAACTGTTGCTGCTGCTGAAATTGTTGAGACAAGAATTGAATTTGTAACGAATGGAGTGGTTGGTTTAAAGATTGGTGATGCTCCTGGTGTCCTATTACAAGAAGACACAGATCGGATTCTTCAGGAAGATGATAGTCGCATAATGCTCGAACAGGTTTAAACTACTTGCAAAGGTGTTTCGTTAACTTGTAAATGGCTGATTTAAAGATAACTGCGTTACCCGCATTAGTTGAAGCGGGTGTCCAAGCTGTTGATGTTCTTGCCCTAGCGGACCTCAGTGCTACCGAGACTAAGAAGGTCACTGTTAAAGATCTTGTTGCTGCTGGTGTTGCCTTAATTGATGACGCAGATATACCTGGAGCAAAGGTTGGCACGTTAGGAACAAATCAAGTTGCAACTGGAGCGATACAGGATGGAGCTGTTAGCAATGTCAAGCTTGCAAATTCAAGTATTTCCCTTGGCGGTGTCAGTATTTCGCTCGGTGCGACAGATGCGACTCCAAGTTTTAATTTGGCAGATGCAACTGGATACACAACAGCAAATCTAAGTGGAACGATAACTAACGCTCAACTAGCAGGCAGTATTGCAGGAACAAAGTTATTAGATACAACAATTGCTTATGCAAAGTTAAATATTAGTGATGGAGATATTCCTGGTGCAAAATTAACTGCTTCTAGCGTCACTGCAAGTCAGTTGGCTGCGGATTCCGTAGGGGCAAGTGAAATAGCTGAAAATGCTGTAGGGGCAAGTGAAATTGGTAGTGCAGTTATAACAAGTGCTCATGTTGCAGCAAATACTTTAACGGCTAATAACTTGGCTGCGGATTGCATAGGAAGTTCAGAGCTTGCAGATTCCAGTGTGGATGCAGGTGCATTACAAAGTAACGCCGTAACGACAATAAAAATATTAGATGCAAATGTAACTGCTGCAAAATTAGCTGCAAATCTACCTGGGACAATTCTTGCTGCTGCAGCAATTGGTTCTACTCAACTTGCTGCAGACTCTGTAACTGCTTCTGAATTAGCAGACAACGCTGTGGGTAGTGGAGCCATAGCAGGGTCAGCCGTAACAGATGAAAAAATTGCTAGTGGAATTGGTGGAGCAAAAATAACTGATGGAACGATTACAGCAGCGAAATTAGCAACTGCAAATATTGATAGATCG
>Ga0315331_10002672_pt1 | contig 13473 bp, 10 predicted proteins | sample M160m34915metaG_FD_203456 | JGI IMG/M metagenome (GOLD analysis project Ga0315331, IMG submission 203456) | Ammonia-oxidizing marine archaeal communities from Monterey Bay, California, United States - M1 60m 34915 | ecosystem: Environmental > Aquatic > Marine > Intertidal zone | place: USA...
TCTTCGACGCCTATGCGTTGCTCTGTGAGCAACTCCCCGAGGCGCCGCCCCTGTGCATCGCGGGGGGAAGCGGTCCGCCCGAGGAATGCTGGGCGCGCGCGAAAGAGCGTGGCATCTCAGACCGAATCCACTACCGCGCGAACGTAACGACCGAGGAGTTGGCAGCCATCTATCGCGATGCCACGGTGTTTGCGCTCTCCTCCGACGAAGAGGGGCTGGGCATCGTGATCCTCGAGGCGATGGCGAGCGGGCTCGCGGTCGTCAGTACCGATTGTGGTGGCCCCTCGACGTCGGTGATCGAGGGGGAGACTGGTCTCCTCGTGCCTCGGGGGTCGCCAGAAGCGCTCGCGGGGGCCTTGCGCGACCTGTTGACCGACCCGGCGCGCCGAGGGCGGTTGGCGCGCGCAGGTCGTGAGCGCGCGGTCCAGGAGTTCTCACTCGAGGCGACGGGGCGCCGGTTCCTGGAATGGTACGACTGCGCGTTGGCGGCCCCTTCCGCGGCGAAGACCGTCGCCGGTTCGGCGGGCTGAGGTTTGGCGGTCACCGCGGTTCTGGGTGCGGGGCCGGCGGGGTTGGCTGCGGCTTGGGAGCTGAGCGCCGCGGGGCGATCGGTCGCGCTGTTCGATCGTGAGGGAGCGGTCGGCGGCTTGTGTCGGTCGTTCGACCTCGAGGGCTGCGTCTTCGACGTGGGGCCGCACCTTTTTAAGCCGCGTCGCGCCGAGGTCGGCGCGCTGTGGGACCGTTTCTGTGACGATGGCTACGCGCCGGCCGGCGAAGACGCGGCCTGTCTCTACTTCGGAGGCGGTCTCCATCGATCGAACGCCGACGCGATCCTCGATCAACCGTGGCGCCGCGTCATCAAGATGGGGGGGGCGCTCGCCGCGCGGCTGTTACGCCCGCTTCGGGTGGCGTCTGCGGAAGACCTGCTGCGCAACCTGCGGGGGGACGCCATCTATCGTGACTTCTACCGCCCGAGGGAAGAGAAGTTCTGGGGCGATTCGCTCACGCGGATCGACCCGTCCTTCTACGCGACGCAGGCCGTGGATCCGCGGGTCGTGATCGCGCGACGGCTGGGTTTGGGCGGGGGCGCCGCGCCGCGCGCCGAGCCCGAGGTGCCGGCGCGTTATCCGAAGTCGGGCGCTGGCCGGCTCTATGGGCGCCTCGCCGAGGCGTTGACCGCGAGCGGCTTCGCACGAATTTGCCTCGACGCGGAGGTGGTTCGACTCGTGCATGCCGGCGGGCGCGTTCGCGCGGTGATCAGCCGCGACACGAGAACGGGCGAGGAGCACGAACACGCCGTCGACGACGTCATCTCCACGATCCCGTTGAAAGCCTTGGTTCGTTCCCTGCAACCTGGGCTGAGCGGGCCCGTCTTGGACGCCGCGGCGCGGTTGCGGCATCGGGACCTGGTGACGGTCAACCTCGTGTTGTCGCCAGAGGTCGACTTCCCCGCGGACCGCATCGACGTCTTCTCCGACGACGTGGAGGTTTACCGGGTGACACGCTTTCGGGGGCTGGCGGGGACCTCCGGTCGCGCGGAGCGTGGCGTGCCTGTTTGTCTCGAGTATTACTGCTTCGCGGACGACGCTTCGTGGCGTCGCGACGACGCATCGTGGGGCGTCGTCGCGCGGCACGAACTCGAGCAGATCGCGGGGGTCGACGCGAGCCGGGTCTTGGCGTCCTCTGTCCAGCGGTTGCGGGAAGCGTGCCCCATCCAACAACGCGGGTACCGGGGGTGGGTCGCCGTGATCCTCGACGCTCTCGCGGGCTTCGAGAACCTTCAATCCGTCGGCCGCAACGGGCTGTTCAGCTACAACCAGATGAGCCACTCGATGGAGTGTGGCCTCCTGGCCGCTCGCAACGTGCTTGGCGAAGACCACCGGATCGTGCCGCCGGGGGCGGGCGAGTCCGTGGTGTTCTGAGGCTTGGCGGTCTGTCGCTCTCGCCCGTCGCTGGAGGCGTTAGTCGTCTTCTCGGGTGATGTTCGCGCCGAGGGCCAGGAGCTTCTCTTCGACCTGTTCGTACCCGCGGTCGATGACCTCTGCGTTCTGGACGATGCTTGGCCGGCCGGGTGCGCAGAGCGCTGCGATGAGCATCGCCATCCCCGCTCGGATGTCGGGGCTGCGGACCGTTTGTCCCCGAAGCGGGGTCCGCCCGCGCACGACGACGCGGTGTGGATCGCAGACGATCACGTTGGCGCCCATCTGCACGAGTGGGTCGACGAAGTAGAGGCGGCTCTCGAACATCTTCTCGAAGAACAGCATCGTCCCCTCGGCCTGGGTCGCGAGGACGATCATGGGACTCATCATGTCGGACGGGAACTGAGGCCAGGGGCCGTCGTCGACGCGGGTCAGCGCGCCGCCTGCGTCAGCCTGGATGCGGGGGGACTGTCCGCCAGGCAAGCGGACGTGGTCGCGCTCGAGCTCCAGCTCGAGACCGAAGCGCTCGAACACTCGGTGCATCATCCAGTAATGGCCTCGGGCCGTGTCGTGGACCGTGACTTCACCGCCGGTTGCCGCCGCGAGCGCGAGGTAGCTGCCAACCTCGATGTGGTCGGATACGACACGGTGTTGGGCGCCGCTGAGCCGCTCCACGCCTTCGACGGTCAAGGTGTTGCTGCCCGCGCCTTCGATCCGCGCGCCCATCGAGACGAGGAGCCTCGCGAGGTCCTGCACGTGCGGTTCGCCGGCGACATTGAGCAGCGTCGTCTCGCCCTCCGCGAGGACGGCGGCCATCAAGATGTGTTCCGTCGCGGTCACGCTGGCCTCGTCGAAGAACAGGGTCCCGCCGCGCATGCGCTCTGGCGCCCGGAACACGAAGGCATCTTCTTCGATCTCGGCACCCAGGCGACGCAGCCCATAGAGGTGTGCGTCGAGTCGCCGTCGGCCGATGCCATCGCCCCCAGGAGCAGAGAGCTCGACCCGATCGACCCGCGTCAGGAGTGGTCCGACGAAGAGAAAGGAAGTGCGCGTGGCCTCACAGAGCTCGCGTGGGATCGTCCCGGTCTTGATGTCCTGCGCGCGTACGCGGACCACGTCCCCTTCCTGTGAGACATGTGCGCCGAGATGATCGAGGACCTCGAGCATGCTCGTCACGTCGCGGATGCGCGGGACGTTGGAGAGCACGACCTCCTCGTTGGTGAGGAGGCACGCTGCCAACATCGGCAACACAGCGTTCTTGTTGCCGCTGGCGACCACTTCACCCTCGAGGGGACAACCGCCCTGGATCACGAAATGGCTCATGGCGCTCTCCTTGCCGCTCGCGCGAGCGTCGGTTGAACGACCGCATTCTAGGGCATCGGTCTCGAGTGGCTTTTGCTGTAGCCAGGCGCCCTGGGGCTGCTGTGGTCAAGGGCTCGCGGCGCGTCGCTGCAGGACGACGATGCCAAAGGCGGCCCCCTGAAACGGAGGGGCGCCGATCTGCTGCACGGGGGAATAGCCGCGCTCGAGCCAGTTGTGGAACGCCTCCCCGTATCGGGGATCGGACAGGAAGGGGCCGGTCCCGAACTCTTCGTGTCCTCGATGGATCAAGACGACAAAATCGGGTGGGTGTTCCCGCAAGCTCGCGATCATCGGGGCGGGCCCCCCGTGTGCTGCTTGTTCGGTGGGGAGGAAGAGCGAGTAGCGTGTGGGGTTGGCCCGCCGAAGCCAATAGTTGACCCCGGCGCCTTCGGGCAGGACGAGAAGCGTGGCGTCTGGCTCCATGATGGCGTCCATCCCGCGCAGGAGTCGTTCCATCGAGACCCCCCGCGGGCTGGCTTCCGGCCCGGCCACGAGGATCTGGTCCGCGCCGCTCCCGAGCGGGTGATCCTTCTCCGTATAGATCGCATGAGCGGTGGTCAGCAGCGCGCTCGCGACGGCCGCGATCAGCCCGATGGAGAGCCCCCGGGCGAGCGGCGTCTGCCATGGCGTCACGGCTGCTGCGAGTGATGTCGCCAAGGCAGGGGCTGCGAGCGCGAACCCGTAGTGCTGAACCTGGGAGGCGAGGCCGAGCTTGGCGAGCAGGAGCAGCGCGAAGCCGGCGAGCAGCAGCCCGGTGCGGGCGGACGACACATCGCGCAAGGCGGGGGCGAACCAGATCGCGACCGCGAGGAGCATCGCGACGGGGAGCGCTCGTGCGAGCGCGTCCCAGGGCAGCGGCAGCGTGGCCCCAGCGGCGCCCCCCGCGATGAGCGCGACGCTGGTGATCGCGCCCGAGCCGACGGAGCGGCCCCTGCCTCGTCGATCACAAGCCCGGATCCCCACCGCCGCGACGCCCAGCACCGCGCACGCCGCTGCGGTCTCGAGGAGGTTGGCGACGGGGGCGTCGAAGCCCGCGGTGTCACGGTAGAACGGCTGGTGCAGGAGGGCGTCCCAGAGGTACGGCCAGTTGCCCAGGACCGCGAACCCCGCATTGCCGCCGGGCATGGCGAGCGAGAGGAGCGCCCACGCGACGAGCGGCGGAGTAAGCGCAGCAGCAGTCAAGGCGAGGGCGGAGCGCCGCGCGGCGGGGCCAGAGCGGTGGAACTCGAGGCCGGTCGCACACGCGGCGACGGCAGCCGCCGGGACCCACATCTCCACCTTCGTGAGCGAGAGGAGGCCGAGCAGGACACCTGCGGTGGCCCAGCGGGTGAGCCCGTCCCCGCGTGAGGCTCGTGACAGCAGCGACACGATCGCGAGCCCGAGCAGGAGGCCGTGGGTCTGTCCGTGCTGATAGGGCGTCACGAAGTTGTAGTTGCCGACGGTCCCGTATTGCGAAAACGCGCAGATGGCGAGGAAGGCTGCGCAGCCGGTGAGCGCGCCGATGCGTGAGAGGGAGCGCTCCAAGAGGTCGAACAGCAGCAGCGTGATCGCCGCGAGCGTGGCGAGGTTGGCGAAGACGAGAGTCCGCAAGGACACGCCAAACATCGCGAACAACGCAGCGTTCCAATAGGAAGAGAGCGGACCGTTGCGGTAGGCGATGTCTCGGTAGAGGACTTCCCCCTCGAGGATCCGCCAGGGGACGTAGAGCTCGAACCCGAAGTCGATCACCGGATCCGTCCAGCGCCCCCAACTCCAGACCGCGAGCGCGAGGAAGGAGGCCACGAGGATCACCCCGGCCAGCGTTCGGCTGGGCTCACGCACCGGGCGCTTCGGGGAGGGTGGCGATACGCGGCGCGCCCGAGCGAAAGAACGCTTCGAGTTGCGGACGATCGAACACGGGGATCGCGTTGAGCGCGGCGTCTGGCGGCGTGTTCTGTGGGGCGATCCGGAGCTGTTCGACCTCGCCCAGGAGCCTCATGAACGCGCCGGTCGGCGGTCGGTTGGCGCTTGCCCGAGCGAGTTCACTCACGACCAGGCGCGCCTCGGAGTCACGGCCGAGTCGGAGCAGCGACACCGCGAGTCGACGACGGGGCGCGATCGCGTCGGGGCGGAGAGAGAGGGCTTCTCGGTCGAGTGAGATCTGGGCTTCATACGCCCCGAGGAGGTAGAGCAGGGTGGCGAGGCGCTCCAGGGCCCAAGCGCGTTCTCGCTTGTCTTCGCTGCGGCGAGCCAGCACGAGCTGAGAGTAGTCCGAGGGGACGATCCCCACCTCGATGGCCCAGTCGGGCCGGCTACGGGCCGCGATCAGCGGATCGAATCCGAGAGCGCGGTCGAAGGGGACACCGGCCTCTGCATAGTAGGCCGCAACACGGTCGAGGTTCTCCTGGTTCGCCTCGTTGTCGCGTAGGTAGACCGAGTGGTCGATGGAGCGGGACACCTGAATCCAGCCCGGCGCGCCGTCGAGGCGCGCCGTGGAGTAGAACGGTTCGCCCTCGACGGGCAACCCAATGCCGAGGTAGAGGTCGACCGCTCTGCGGTCGAGCGCCGCGAGAGCGGTCTCGCCGGCACGCACCTCGAGCTGGTTCGCGATGCGGAAGTAGTCGTCGAGGACCTCAGGCGGGTAGTGCTCCGTCCGGCCATCGACAAAGGTCCGGATCCCAGGGGACAGCCAGTAGCCGAGGAACCCTCCGTGTGAGTACCGGTTGAAGGCGTTTCCGGTCAGCCCTGTGTCGAGGAGGAAGCGCACGCTCCGCGTCTGGAGGGGGCGCGGGTCGAAGGACCAGCTCCAGTACGCCGTGGGGTCGTTCGGGAGGCTTCGGAGTCGGTCGACCGCGCCTCCCCAGGTGGGGAACGCGAGCGCGGCGGCGCACGCCGCCGCTGTCGCGGCCATCGGGGCGCCCCGGAGATCACGGGAGGCACGGGCCAGGTAGAGCAGCGGGAAGATCCCCATCCAGATGAACCGAATCGAAGTGAGCATCGCGACGCTCCCCGCGGCCGCCAGCCCGAGGTAGGTCGCGTCGAGGCGCTCGACCCGCTTGGGAGAGGGGTCGCGCCAGCACGCCACACATCGCGTGATCGCGAGCGTGAGCGCCGCCACCATCGTGGCGTTGGCGAGGATCCATGCGAGCGGCGTCAGCATCGGACCGAGGTCCGGCCAGTGGAACGGGTCGAAGCGGGTCCACTCGTCCGCGATCTGCCAGATGGCGCTGTCGCGGGAAGAGGTGAAGAAGGTCAGGTGTTGCGCCATCCCGCGCGGGTTCGCGAGCCCCGCCACGAGCATGGCCAATGCGGCGCCCGTGAGCGCCTTGGCCTCCGCGGCGTCGTTTGCGTCGGCGCCGCGCCGGAGCAGCGCGCGCAGGGCCACCGCGATCAGACCGGCGACGGTCACGGCAGGGCCGATCGCGAACAGGGAGTGTGTGTTCGACCAGATCAGCGCGAGGAGGGCCGCGATGGCCACGCGGGACGGGCTAGGTCGCCCGGGGACCGATAGGATCAACCACCAGGTCGCGAGGGTCGCCGGGATGCTGAACAGGTCAGGTCGCAGCTGGATCAAACGCCACCACGACATGGCGAGGAAGAGGGTCGTGCCCGCCAGCGCGGTCGCGCGGGAGACGCGTGCCCGCCGAAAACAGGCGAAGGCCAGCCCGGTCGTCGCGAGAAGCGCAACCGCGTGGGCGGCGCGCAGCCCCGGAAACCCGGCGAAGTCGTGGAGGGTCCAGGCGCCCGCGCCAAACAGCCACTCGTGCTGGACGGGTGCATCGGCGTGCGCCGTGTGGAGCATGGGGTCGGCGGCAGGCCAGGGGCCTTCTGCCACATATGTTCGACCCGCGGCGAGGTGGAACCAGACGTCGTTCGTGCGGATGGGGCCCGCTGCCAGAACGAGGATGGGCGCCAGCACGCTGAGTGCCGCGAGCGCAGCGAGGGCCACCCGCGCGCGTGAGATGGCGTTGCCCTCCATGGTCAGGATGGTACGCGACCCGCTGTCGTTGGCACGTGAGGTCCCCCATGTCCCGTATGGCTGAGGGTGTGTGGGGGGCTCCGCCCGGTGGGGCGCCCCGCTGGATCGCGTGCTTGCTGGCGCTGGGCGCGTGCGTGGTGGGGTGGGGCTTACGTTGGTTTGCGGCGCAGACGGATCCCTGGCTCGATGAGATCTGGACCTTCGAGCTGCTCCGCCAGATCCTGTTTCCCAGTGACGTCTTGTTCGAGTTGCACCACTCGAACAACCACCCGCTCAACACGTTGATCCTGTACTGGCTGGGCGACGGGGGAGACGCCTACTGGTGGTACCGGTTGCATACGCTCGTGAGCGGCGTCGCGATGATCGCGGTCGCCGTGTTCATCGCGGCGCGCCGGGGTGTCGCGGAGGCCACGTTCGCGGCAGTGCTGTTCGCCACGTCGTTCCTCCTGATCCACCACGCCTCTCAGGCGCGCGGCTACGCGCTCATGCTCCTGGGGTTGTTCGTCGCGTTCGCGGCGCTCCAGCGTCATCACGATCGCCCGTCTCGGGTTTCGGGTGTTGTGTATGCCGCCGGGCTCGCGTGGGCGGTGCTCGCGAACCTGTACGCGCTCTACGCGATCCTCGCGTTTGTGTTGTGGAGCGCGGTTGTGGCGATCGATCGCGCGGGAGGCGTGCGCGCGGCGATCGTGCCGTGGTGCGCCCTGCATACGATCCCGGGCTGCGTCACTGTGTTCGTGCTGGGGACGTTCTATTTGCCGGGTCTCGTGGGGCGCCAATTCGCTACCGACCACTGGGGGATCGTGGCGCAATCGGCCTCCCTCCTGCTCGGTGGTCCGTTCGTCGGGGCGCGGGCGGTGCAGTTGCTGTGGGTCGCCGCGGGGCTGTGGCTCGGGGGCGTGTTCGTCCTGCGCCGCGACCGCGACCGGGAGTGGCTCTGGTATGTGCTCATCGTGGCGGTTGCGCCTGCCATCGTGCTCGGGGTCACACAGCCGCGTGCGCTCTACACGCGCTTCTTTGCCGCAAGCGGGGCGTTCCTGCTCCTGCTCATCTCCTTGTTGGCGGGCGCGATGTGGCGGACCGGCGGGCTTGGCCGTTGGGTCGCGACGGCGGGGGTCGCGCTGATCGTCTGGGGAAATTGGCTTCACGTCGACCGCTTGCTCGTCGCGGGGCGAGGACAGTACTCGGCCGCCGCTCGATACATGGCGCGTCAGACTGTCGCGACGGACATCTCCGTCGGGAGCGATCACGTGTTCGGGACGGCGATCGTGTTGCGCTTCTTCGATCCGTTGATCCCCGAGGCCCGCTTCTTCTTCATCCCAGAGGAGGCCCCGACGTCCGCGCCGGATTGGCTCGTCCGTGTCGGGCACCCCCGACCGAGCGAGGTGGTCTACGCGGGGCACCTGTACGACCGGGACCGCAGCTTCCCGAGCGGCGGTTTTGGGTTCGACTGGCAGCTCTACCGGCGGGTTCCCATGGTCGACGCGGTCCGCCGAAAGGCGGGGAGCGCTGGCGAGTAGCGGGCTGGGCAGGGGAGGCCGAGCGTGGCCTCAGGCTGCTTGCTCCGGCGCGTCTGAGAAATTGAACGACATCGCGAGCACGATCAGGCACGCGGCGGACGCGACAAAGAATGGGGCGCCTTCGGCCTTGTCATAGGCGAAGCCCGCGACCAGGGGGCCGATCACGCGGGCGAGCGAGGCCGCCGATTGGAACGTCGACATCACCGAACCGCGGCTCTCATCGCTCGTCTGGAAGGAGATGAGCGTCATCAGCGATGGTTGTAGGAGCGCGCGCCCGACCGCGAGCAGGGTCAGCGGCAGGAGGAGTGTCCACACACTGGGCGTCAGCGGCGTCGTAGCGAACCCGACCGTAAGTAGGCTCGCACCCACGATCGTCAGGTTCCGTTCCCCAAAACGTTGTGAGAGGTGACGCATTCCGCCGCCCTGGATGCCGCCCATGACGATTGCCATGAAGAAGAGGATCAGGCTCACCTGCAGCGCGTCGTAGGAGAAGCGGTCCAGCATGTAGAGGGCAAAGATCGTCTCGAGCTGCGTCACCGCGAAGCCGAACACGAAGTTCGTCGAGGTCAGCCTCCCGACCCCGGGGAGCTTCATCGCCTTGAAGCGCGAGAGGGACAAGGCCTCCCCGGATGCTTGCCGGGGCGACTCCTCGAGGCGAGCCATGGCCTGGATCAGGTTCAGGGCCGAGAGCCCCGCGGCCACGAACATGGGGGTCGAGTAACCCCACTGTGAGGTGATGCCGCCGATCAGCGGGCCGAGCGTAAAACCGACCGCGAACGACGCGCCAATCAGGCCCATCCAACGCGCGCGCTCCTCGGGCCTCGTGGCATCCGTGATGTAGGCGGTCGCGACGCCGAGGTTGCCGGCGAAGGTTCCCGAGAGCAGCCGGGCTGCGAAGAGCGCGGCGAGCGAGTCGGCGAAGCCGAGCATCAGCATCGCGACGGTATTGCCCGCGATCGTGATCAACAGCACAGGACGTCGCCCGATGCGGTCGGAGAGTCGCCCCCAGATAGGGCCCGCGATGAACTGCATCAGCGCGAAGGACGCGACGAGCAGCCCGAGCTGCGCGCCGCCTGCGCCGAACTCGTCGACGTAGAAGGGCAAAATCGGGACGACGATGGCGAACCCGATCAGATCGACGATGACGACGGCGAGGAGCGTTCGCAGGCCTTTGGGCGCGGCGTCGCCGTTGTTGTTCGCGGTCTTTGCGTTGGACGACGAGATGGCAGCCTCCGGGTCGAACCGACGCTAGCAGGCAAATGAGCAGCACGAGCTGCAGCCAGGCGCTTTTCAGCCCCCGGGAGGACCACTTTTGCGTCGAGTTCTCACCCTGGCCGTCGATCTAGCCGATGAGCGGAAACGCGGGCCTTCGTCTCTTCGGAGAAGCTCGTCAAAGGTTCACGGAGGTTCATGTTGCGTGTTACGACCCCTGCGAAGCCGTCTGCGGTGGAGGAGGCGCCCCCGGGGTGGCCTGCGGTCGATCGCCGGGAGGCCGGAGATCGGCGCCATCGGCCCACCCGTGTATGGGATTCGCTCCGCGGACCGCGGCGTCGAAGTGGTGGCCGCCGCGCCGGTGAGCAGGGAGAGGTCTACGTGGACCGCTACAGCGCGCGGGACGTGCTGCTCGTGGTCGTCATCCTACTGCTCAACGTTGTCGATGCCCTGTGCACCCTCGCCTGGCTCAGCCGTGGCGGAGCAGAGGGCAACCCGCTCATGAACTGGGTCCTCGAAATGGGCAATGGGTTCTTCTTGTTCCAGAAGTGCATCGTGGCGGGCGGGTGGCTGATCGTGCTCCTCGTGCACAAGAACTTTCGGATCGCCCGCCTGGGCCTATGGATGTTGCTCGCGGTCTACGGGCTGCTGGCGCTCTACCACGGCATGCTGTTGCTGTTTGCAGAGCCGATCTAGTCGCTCGCCGAGGGGACGCTCCGTTGGCGTCGCCTCGTGACGAGGAAGGCGAGGCCTGCCATCAGCAGGATCGAGCTCGAGGCCTCGGGCAGCTGGCTCGTCCCGGGCACCGTCGGATCGAGTCTCTTGAGGGTGTTGCTCGCAGCGAGGGCACGGTAGGTGCGGTAGAAGCTGCGCCGGATCGAAGCGTGAGCCGCGCTCGTCGGGTCGTCTCGTGAGGCGGCACCCTGGAGTGGCGTGAGGTCGACGCGATGCGGCGCGACCCCGATGACGTTGCCGGGGAGCGAGATGATCCGTGGCGGTTCTTCGTTCATGAACAGGCTCGTGGGTTCGTGAGAGGGGAGCGAGATCGCCCAGGTGGTCAAGGGGGCCAGCAGGAGCGCCGCGGTCAGGATGAGCGAGCTCACCCGCTTGCGTCTTTGGGGTTTGGCGGTCTTTTGCACCACGGGTTTGCGCTCCCGACCGATCGAATCCGGCTCCGTTGCCGGTGACGTCGGTCAGGGTCATGTGGTGTCTTTTTCTACTTTGTGGCAAAAAGGCAACACCTTCCGCATGAAGAGGTGCTGAAATTTGCGCCTCTGCGCGGTCGTGCCGTTGCTTGCGCGCGGCTCAGATCAGCGGGTGGGTTCGTTGAGTTCGATCAGGTTGCCGGCGGGGTCGTGCAGGAAGGCCTGCCGACCGACCTGAGCGATCTCAAAGGCATCGCTGACGGTGACGCCCGCGGTCTGAAGCGCTTCTCGGGTCGCGTCGAGGTCCTCCACGCGAAAGGCGAAGTGTTGACCCGCTGGCGCGCTGTGGTCGTCGGTATGGATCAGGTGGATCTGCTGAGGTCCGGCGCTCAGCCAGGCGCCGGGAATGCCGAAGTCTGGGCGGGGGAGCTCTTCGAGCCCGAGGACGTCGACATAGAACCGTGTGCAGGCGTCGACGTCGTCGACGTTGAGTGAAACATGGTGGACACCGGCGTTGAGCTTCATGGGGCACCTCGGGTCAGGTTCGCGGTTCCCCGGGGAGGGTAACGCGCGATTGCCCCGAGTCAGCCTTGGGGCTCGATCCGGACGGCCGTCGGGACGAGGTCCTCTTCGCCCGTGATCGCGGCGACGCATGGGAGCTGCGCTAGTAGCCGCCCAATGCTGTGGCGCGTGGAGGCGCTGAGCATGCGGAAGGTGAGCCCGAGCGATTCGTCGGGGTGCCGGTGGGCGACCCGCGCCTCGACGAGGATCGGCTCCATGTCGTTCCCCGCGTGTAGCGCCAGCGTCAGGTCCGTTCCCAGCGCCAGCCCGCGGACCGGCCCGATGCGCATCCCACGCTCGGAGAGGTCTCGTCCCAGCGCGGCGATCGGGGCGTGTCCAGGTTCAGCAGAGAACGCGTCGACATGGCCGAAGTAGACGTGGCGCGGCGTCGCGCGGCGGTCTGCGTCGCGGGCGAGCTGGTCCCAGTCCGGGATCTCGGTGCCGTCGACGTAAGGTCGGGACTGGAGCGGGGTGACCCGGGTCCCCGCGCGTCGGCCCGCGGTGAGCGCGTCGATCAGCGCCTGCTGATTCGGTTCCAGGATTCCCCATAGGAGCGCCATCTCCCAGTTGCTTCCGCTGGGCTCACAGCGTTCGACGACGGCGGAGAGCGTGATCGGGCTGCCCGCGAGCTCTGCCGGGAGTACGACCTCGACCGGAGCGTGGATTGGCAGCTCTTCCGGGGCGCCCAGACGCAGCCCCCTGGGTGAGAGGTCGCGCAGCATCGCTTTGCGCGGCGTACGACGCTTCCAGTGCAGTTTTACTTCGCAGCCGACCGGAATGCGCTCGAGCGCGCGTCGGTTCTGGCCCGGGTGGACGAGCTGAGCGAAGAAGAGGTCGAGCGTGGGGTCCGAGGCGTGGGTCTGCACGAGATAGTGGACCCCGAGCCCTCGCAGCCTCTCACGCAGCGGATGAAAGTCCTGGTTGTGGATACAGATCCACGTGGGAGGCCGGCCTGAGGCGGTGGATACCAGCTCGGGGAGGGCGAGCGTGTGGCGGCCGTTGGTGATCAGCAGGTCTGTCGGCCCCGGCAAGCCGTCGCGGACCTCGGCCCCCGAGCTGCGCTGCAACTCGACGCCGAGCTGCTGTAGCGCGACGCAGTGGCGGTCCAGTTCGCCGTCGTCGAGAATCAGGGCTTGCGGGCACTCCATGCCCGGTTTTTCGGCCGCCAGGTCTTCGTACTGAAGTCGCTGGGCGCGCCAAGGGCTGGAGAGGCCCTAGAAATGGGAAGCAAACGATGTCAGAAGCCGCGGTCTTGTTCGATGTCGCAGACCACGTCGCGACGATCACCTTGAACCGGGCGGAGAACCGGAACTCGATGACCGAAGAGGTCCTCTCGGGGCTGGAAGATGCCGTCGCGCGCGCGCGCGACGACGTCTCCGTCCGCGCGGTCGTCATCGGGGGGCGGGGGCGCAGCTTCTGCGCAGGTGCAGACTTCAAGACGGGTGCCCAGCGTGATACCGGGAACCGGCCCTTGCAGCCGGACGAGCGGTCGTTCGCGATGTACCAGCCGTTCCTGTCCGTGTTGGAGCTTGAAGTCCCGGTGGTGGGCGCTCTGGCGGGGCACGCCATCGGCGGTGGGCTGGGCCTCGCCCTCGTTTGCGACCTCCGCGTGGCGAGCGCCGACGCGAAGTACGGCGCGAACTTCACCCGGCTGGGGCTGCACCCTGGGATGGCCACGACGTACCTGTTGCCGCGGATCGTCGGGGTCCCGCGGGCCGCCGAACTGTTGCTGACCGGACGTCTGATCGACGGGGCAGAGGCTGAGCGGATGGGGCTCGTCAACTACGCGCTGCCCGCAG
>Ga0315331_10002673_pt1 | contig 13473 bp, 13 predicted proteins | sample M160m34915metaG_FD_203456 | JGI IMG/M metagenome (GOLD analysis project Ga0315331, IMG submission 203456) | Ammonia-oxidizing marine archaeal communities from Monterey Bay, California, United States - M1 60m 34915 | ecosystem: Environmental > Aquatic > Marine > Intertidal zone | place: USA...
CCCCACTTACCTTTCGCTTTGATCAATTTTTCACAAATTTCTCGCACTGCACCATCACCTCCAGGTACTTCGGTTATCCACTTGCAGATACTTTTTATCTCTGGAACGGCATTTGCTACAGCTACTGGTAACCCAGACTTTTCCAGAACAGGCAGGTCCACCAAATCATCTCCTATCATGCAAACCGACTCCCACCCATAGGATCTTTCTTTTAATAACTTTTCCACTATCGGTAACTTTATTCCTGAGGCCTCTTGGTGGCATTCAACTATTCCTAGCTCTGCTGCTCTATATGTAGTGGCTGAAGACACCCTCCCAGACACGATTGCTATCTCGATACCACAGCGTTTAATTAGCTTCAATCCTAATCCATCCTGGGAATTGAAGCGCTTTAGCTCCACCTCTCTTCCGTCTGCTGTGCGCCCAACCACTATTCCACCATCGGTAAGCACTCCATCTACGTCTAGAATCAATAGTTTTATTTTTGATGCTATTTCGCGCTCGTCTGCAATCAATCCTGGATCTTTCATTGCAGTACACTCCTTAGTTCAAGGACTTTTTCTAAAAGGCTGCGCAGTTCGTTTAGTGGCATCATAGTCGTCCTGTCTGACGGAGCACTCGATGGATTTGGATGTACTTCCAGAAATAATCCTCCACAACCAGCACCTACAGCCGCTAGTACAAGAGAGCGGGTAAAGATGGATTGACCCCCAGTCGACCCGAAATGTTGCCCTGGTTTCTGAACTGAATGTGTACCGTCAAAATATACTGGACACGCCAATTCTTCTTCAATTCTCTGGAAATTTCGCATATCTACAACCAAATCACCGTAGCCGAAAAAAGTGCCCCTTTCAGTAAAGATAACTTGCTGGGTATTAGTATCCCTGACCTTACCTAAGGCTCCTTTTAGTTCTTGAACAGACATCCATTGAGATTTCTTGATGTTCACTGGTTTCCCCGTTTCTCCTGCCGCCAAGAGCAAATCTGTCTGCCTTACTAGAAAAGCTGGTATTTGTATGATATCAGCGACCTCTGCCACTTCTCTGGCCTGGTATGGTTCATGGATATCTGTGAGAATAGGCAGGCCTGTCTCCCTCTTAACCTCAGACAACAAAACAAGCCCTTCCTTCAAGCCAGGACCTCTAGCAGAATCCACTCTTGACCGATTGGCTTTGTCAAAGGATGCCTTAAAAATTATCGGAATTTTCAGATCTTGGGAGATTTTTGCTAGTTCGATACCTACCTTGAGGTTCAGTTCACTTGATTCTAGCGCACAAGGACCAGCTATTACGCTAAATTCCTGTAGCAAGGGCGGATTAGAAATATTAGTACTACTCGGAATTTGATCTCTTAGAGCTCTTCAAAGCCGCTTCGATAAAAGATGCAAAAAGTGGATGGGGACGAGTAGGTCGACTTTTCAATTCAGGGTGGAATTGGCAAGCTACGAACCAAGGATGATCCTCTAGTTCTATCATCTCTACAAGTTCACCATTGGGAGAAGTCCCTGACATACTTAGGCCATCTTCTTCTAAACAAGTCCTGAAGTCATTGTTTACTTCATACCTGTGGCGATGCCTCTCCTCAATTTCCGAACTACAATAAATATTCGCCGCCTTAGAATCCTTGGCCAACATGGCCGGATAAGATCCAAGCCTCATTGTGCCACCCTTTCGTGTAACATTTCGTTGGGAATCCATAAGGCAAATTACCGGCTGCTCCGTATCGTCCGAAAACTCCATCGAATCGGCATCTGCTAATTTACAGATGTTACGAGAGTACTCTATTATGGCCACCTGTAGTCCAAGACAGATCCCAAAGAAAGGCAATTTGTTTTCCCTTGCCCACTCTACCGCCATAAGCATCCCTGGAACCCCCCTTTCTCCAAAACCACCAGGTATCAATAATGCATCATAATCGTTTAGCCCCTCTAGAGCTGCACCATTTTCGTAGTCTTCGGCTGAAATCCATGACATCTCAACACCGACATCATTAAAAATCCCGCCGTGGATCAAGGCCTGATGGATCGATTTATAAGCATCCACCAATTCGGTATATTTGCCAACAATCGCAATTTTAACTTGCCCCAGTTTGGGTTGGGTGATTCTTTTGACCATGCCTTCCCATTCAAGTAATTCCGCTGGTTCCCTGGTCAAGCCAAGCCTTTGGAGTACCACTTCATCAAGATTTTGATCCCTTAGCTCCAAAGGCACTTGATAGATTGTAGAAACGTCTCTGGCTTCGATAACAGCTTGAGGCGGTACATTCGTAAAAAGAGCTATCTTTTTTCTTAGCGATTCATTTAGTGGATGCTCGGACCTGGCAACTAGTACATCGGGTTGAATACCAATTGTCATAAGCTCTCTCACAGAATGCTGAGTAGGCTTGGTTTTTAATTCACCTACTGCCGTCAGATAAGGAACGAGGGTCAGATGAATAAACATCACATTCTCTCTGCCTTCATCCTGTCGGAATTGCCTTATAGCTTCTAGGAAGGGTAGACTCTCAATATCACCTACTGTCCCGCCAATCTCCGTAATTATGACATCATTATCTGGAGCCAAGTGTTTTAACCGATGCTTAATCTCATCAGTGACATGTGGGATCACTTGAACGGTAGACCCTAAATAGTCACCTCTTCTTTCTTTCTTGATCACATCCTGGTAGATACGGCCAGTGGTCACGTTGTTCGCTTGAGACAAAGATTCGTCTATAAATCTTTCATAATGTCCCAAATCCAGATCTGTTTCTGCACCGTCATCTGTCACGAATACTTCGCCGTGTTGAAATGGAGACATTGTACCAGGATCAACATTGATGTAAGGATCAAACTTTTGCAAAGTCGTCCTCAGGCCTCTTTCCTTAAGTATTCTGCCTAACGAAGCAGCAATAATGCCTTTGCCAAGACCCGACACTACGCCGCCTGTTACAAAAATGTACTTTGTTGTTATCTCGTTATTTTTCATATGGTATTTTAAGTTTTGCCAGCTTCTCTTCGATCCGGCTGACATCTTCAAAAGTATCAACTGCACCCGCATCGCTGGGCACTATAACTGCTCCTATGGTCAACCCCAGTTTCATAGCCCTCAATTGTTCCAGGCCTTCCTCTTCTTCCTTGGCTCCCCTAGGAGCTCGTGCCCAATCTATCAGAATTTCCCTCATGCAACCGTAGGCACCTATGTGTCTATAGTGCGCTTCATTATTCCAACCAGGATCTTCTTGGTGATTTCCGAAGGCACCCTTCCTAGAAAAACCCAGTACCGATCCTGAGGCATCTAGATTCATTTTAACTTTCGAGGGATCTCTCCATTCTGATTCATTCTTAAATTTAGTTCCACAAGTAACTATATCGAACGATTTATCTCTCAATTCCATTAGCATGTATTCCAAGCAGCTCTCTCCCAGTAAGGGTAAATCTCCTTGGATATTTATCACTAGCTCGTATTTTTTGTAATCCTTTTTACTTGCTACTTCGGCAACCCTCTCGGTACCGCAGGAGTGCTCAGAGCCAGTCAGTTCCACACAAGCTCCGAATCGACCACAAATCTCTGCAATCTCTTCACTGTCAGTGCCGATCAATAATTTATCAAAAACATCCATCCTAACCGCGTTTGTCCATACCCAGTATATCAACGGTTTACCAGCCAGCGGCAAAAGGGCTTTCCGAGGTAAACGAGAGGAGTTCAGTCTCGCAGGAATAACTCCCAAAACTTGTTCTATCAATGTCGCTGGGCTGTAATGTCTATTTGGACTTAACGGTCGGCTTGAAAGGTACAGATGCCAAGAAAGGGTGGCAACGTTTTTACAATTCAAGAAAGTTACGGATCAATTTCTTGCCATGTTCCGAAAAGAGAGACTCGGGATGAAACTGCACACCCCACAGTGGTCTATCAATATGATGCATCGCTTGTATTTCCCCTCTCTCCACAGTATCCGAATCAGCCGACCAAGCCACTGGAATAAGATCTTCTGGAAGGTCGACAGAAGAAGTGACTAGAGAATGATACCTCGCAGCAGCAAAAGGATTAGGGATACCCTCAAATATACCCTTACCAGCATGCTGAATCATTCCGATTTTTCCATGCATCAATCTGTCTGCTTTTATAGTCTTCCCTCCAAAAGCTTCACCTAAAGCTTGGTGGCCTAAACAAACACCGAGAATCGGAATACTGGGGTTAAGAAAACGAAAAAGCTCTGTACTTACACCTGCTTCCTTGGGTGTGCATGGACCAGGAGATATTACCACGTGAGTGGGGCGCAGTTGTTCCGCCTCCGTAAATGTCAATGCATCATTTCGGCAGACTTGGAGTCGATGACCTGTTTCGCCCAATAGTTGGACAAGATTAAATGTGAATGAGTCGTAATTATCTATAACTAATATCATACTGGTTTTATCAATATCTCCATCTTAAATAAGAGCATATTTCCACTCCAAAGTGCTTGCTAACATCCACAGCAAACTAGAAATCTTTGGGGCGCAAATAGAATTCACCAATGGCAGTAGAAGACATCATTGCTACCGTTGGCAGCTCTCTCTTCCAATGTGTTTGAGAAAGACGCCTCCAAACCAACTCGACATTCGTGTCTGGAAATCCATTGCGCTTCAACTCCTCTGGGCTGTAACCTTCTAATAACCAATACAAGATTGGATCGGCTTGTTCGTAACTAATTCCCAACTCATCCTCATCGTTTACACCTGCGACCAAATCGGCAGATGCAGGTTTATCCACAATGACACTGGGAACCCCCAAATGGCGAGCAAGTTCCCAAACCTGAGACTTGTAAAGATCCCCAATGGGATTGATGGGAGGAGAATCGTCAGCATGCCAGGTATAATATCCCAACAATCTTTCTGATTTATTCCCTGTTCCCAGTGGCAGCGCATTTTCCTTAGCAGATTGATCGAAGAGCACAAGTGACCGAAATCGGGCAGCAAGATTGCCTCGTCTCAAAGGACTCAGATCTTCTTCATATCGCTGGATATAAGAATCTATGGGACGGGACACATCAACCATTCTTTCTTGAGCCATGGTGGCTTTCAGCACTAAATCCGCGTGCTCTAGACTTTCATCACTTGAAGTGGAATAGGGCATTTTGACACCAATAACATTTTCTGGCCCCAAGGCAGAAACAGCCAAGTAGAGAGCCACACTGGAATCAACACCACCAGATAGTCCAATAACAGCTTTACCAAACCCTCTATTGCGATTGAACTCATCCCTAACAAATTCCACTAGCACTTTCTCCACTAACTCCAAATCCAAGTCAAAAATATGTTCAGCACCAGGGATGGCAGATGTCTCAGGTTGCTGCTTCGTCCCTGCTGGTTTCGGTAATCTCCTATGATGATGTTCCATCCACGGCTCGTCTTGGGGATTAGGATCAATTACCTCAATGAGAGCCTTACAAAGCATTGGCAGCACTCCCTGAAGGTCCGAGAGCAAAGGTGTCTTCGCTCTTAATCTATGAATTTCTTCAGTGTTAATTATGACGCTCGTTACGCCTTCTTCCATCAAAGGTGATCGACCTATAATCGAACCGTCGGGAGAGCTAGCAATTGAACCACCAGGAAATATTTTTCCCGCCTCAGATCCAACCAGTTGGCTTACCACAACGAAGACGCCATGCTCTATTGCAATGGAGGGAATCAATGCATCCCATCTCTTCAGATTTCCTGGTAAACCTCGTCCATTTCTCTTGAAGTCTCTCGCTGGACTAGCACTGACACCAATGATTACTTCGGCACCCTGCAGGGCTAGAATCGTAGAGGGCAGAGAGTGCCACATATCTTCACAGATTAATAAACCCATCATTCCGTGTTTTGTAGGGAACGAGCTTAGCTCCTTTCCCGGTCTAACAAACCGTGCCTCATCAAACACTCCGTAAGTCGGTAGAAACAGCTTTCTGTGAACATGCTTCAAATTGAACTGCTCGAGGCCTGGCTCGAAATATGCTACACTGTTGAAAGGTCCATCTATGTGGTCTTCGTAGAATCCTAACACTATGTCTGGACAATTCTCTGGAGGACGTCCCAGTGACTCTATTAAGGAATCCACTGTTAAAGCAACCTCTGAAACACCACCCTCAAGGAAATATCCGCTCAAATTGGTTTCAGAAAACACCATTAGATCAATGTCATCAACAGATTCATCTATCATCGCTCTGATTCTAGCTACGTTTGTAAGTAGGTCCGCCTTGATCGGTTTGATCTGAGCCATCCCTACCTTCATCTGTTTACGCTCTTTCGGTCCTGTCATGAACAAAGTATCCTGGAAGGGCGAATGGAACTTCGGACAAGATAAATTTACACTGTTCCTTAGAAAATCCTATTCCTTACATTTGTAATACAATCTAACCATCGACCATAAACCAACTCTATGATACTGCGAATTCTACTTTTCCTGCTTACAACAGTACTTATAGCTCAGCCTGCTGCAAGTCAATCTTCAAATAATTACAGGGATGGATTAAATAGGGGTGTATCTCCAGGGGCACAAATGTTCTTAAGTGCCTTTGAAACTATCCGTAACTACGGACTAGAACAGATACCCGATTCCCTTCTTTGGGAAAAAGCAGTGAAAGGGCTACTGCAGGAATTGAATGACCCCTACGCCCAGGCCTACAATCCCGTGGAGTTTGATCAGTTCCAAGAGAGCAATACTGGAAATTATGCTGGTATTGGAGTACAAATAACCCAATTGAACGAATCCATCACAATTACCGCCGTCTTCAGGTCAACCCCAGCCGAGCGATCTGGCTTAATTGTTGGGGACAGGATAATAGGTGTTAACGAGGTCAGTACTGAAGGATGGTCTACAGGTAATGTATCCGACTCAATTAGAGGTCAAGTGGGTACATCGGTAAACGTTACCATAGCCAGACAGGGACTCGGAGCTCCTGTCACTTCAACGATCACAAGAGATAGCGTCCATGTGAGTGCAGTCATCTCAGATGTTATCGGCAATAACCAGGGCTATATTGCCTTAGATAGAGTGGCAAGAGGATCAGCCGATGAAATTGAAGAGGCTTTGACCAAATTGAGTGATGCCAGTGGAGTCATCCTTGATTTAAGAGGAAACCCTGGAGGCTATTTAGATGAATCCCTGAAAATAGCCGACCTCTTTCTAGACAGAGGTAAACGCTTAGCTAGCGCTGAAAGCAGGACTCCCGGGCGATCAGGAAGAAATGTCGATGAATCTTGGGATGCACGTGAAATGGACATGATCCCCAACAAACCCGTCGTAGTCCTTGTGAATAGATTCTCTGCTTCCGCATCCGAGATTATAGCGGGAGCGCTCCAAGACCACGACAGAGCACTGATTATGGGCGAAAGAACATTCGGAAAAGGGGTGTTCCAAAATGTTTTCCGTTTAAGTGAAGATCGACATTTGAGGCTCACTACAGGTGAGTGGTTCACCCCCTTGGGAAGATCCCTGCACAGGCCTCGTAATATCCAAGGTAGGACACTCCCAGAAAACCCCGATACATTTCCCACCGTCCTTACTCCTAAGGGAAGAACACTCAATGCTGGTGGCGGGGTGTTCCCCGACGTGACAATTCCTAATGACACGCTGACTTCAATAGAGAGGGATTTTCTCTCTCAGATGGCGCAGAAACAAATTCCATTCGACCTCAGGATCGAAGAGTTTGCTTTTGAACAATCTGAGAAAAATAAACAAGCAGAAATCTCTCGACCTTCCTTGTCATCTGTAGATTTTAAATTATTCATAGAGTTACTTGAGGAAGAATCTGAACTAAGTGAGTTGCTTGCCAGCGATGAGATACAAAGCTACCTACGCTGGAGACTACTTCCCCGAATTGCTCAAAGGATGGAACAGCTAGGACGTTCCATCGAATTGCGCCTGGAGAGAGATCCAGTCCTCACCGAAGCTTTGAACCTATTAGAATCTGTCGAAAAACCTGCAGAATTGTTCTCTGAATTTAAAAAGACTGAACCACTCAGATAGCACTGAGAAGACCGGCCACACTCATTATAGTCACAATTTCATCATCCTCTCGGATGATGATCCCGATGTATTTTCTGTAGATACTTGCGATCAACATGGGTATAGATCTGAGTAGTGCTGATATCAGCGTGTCCAAGAAGTTCTTTGACGGCCATAAGGTCGGCACCCCCGTCTAGTAAATGACTTGCAAAGCTATGCCTTAGAGTATGAGGACTCACTTTTTTCTTTAAACCAGCATTTCTTCCTGCCTTTTGGACTATCTGATGGATCGCCCTAGTCGTCAATCCGCTCCCTCTGCGATTCAAGAAAACAATGTCGGTCATACTACCACTTATCAAATTTGGCCTCAGGTCTGTCAAGTACCGACGCAGAGCAACACAACATTCGGTACCTAGAGGCACCAACCTTTCCTTGGATCCCTTGCCCATCACCAAACAAAGTTTTCTTTCCAAGTCAAGATTGACCAATGTGATCGATGCCACTTCAGAGACCCTGGCGCCAGTAGCATATAGAAATTCCAGGATGGCCTGATTTCTCCAGTAGTATGCAGAGTCGGCGGGAGTGCCTTCTAGAAGCTTCAACATCTCTTGCTGAGTCAAATACTCTGGAATCTTTCGAATGGTCTTGGGACTCCTGATATCAAGTGACGGATTTGCCGAAATTATCTTTTCTTGATCCAAAAACCCAAAATAGGTCCTCAGCGCCGACTGGGCGCGTTTAACAGAAGCTGGAGAAAGGCCGATCTTTGCCAAATGAGCTATATAACTACGCAATACTTCTGTTGTGATTCCCTGGGGAACTAAGATCCCTTGCCCCACCAGAAAATCCATCATCCTTACAATCTCTCTTCGATAAGCCAGCAAGGTAGCAGATGACATGCCCCTCTCAAAACTGAGATATTCCATGAATTGATCTGCATGCCATCTGGATAAATCACTGGCTTGCTTCGTTATCATCACTTGCTCCCGCGACTGCCCATCCACCAACATGTAGCGTATGCAGTCAGGAGTATCGCTATAACTCCCAACATCAAGTTCAATTTGTCCTGGAACTCAGTGACAGCGGCCATGTTTTCACCGATGACCAAACCAGCATACAGAAGAAAACTGTACCAGACTGCAGAAGCGGATCCAATAACAACTACTGTCTTCACGGGACTTAGTCGGACAATACCAGCAAATACTGGAACTGCTACCCTAAAACCGGGTATGAATCGTGCGAAGAACAGCGCCATCAATCCGTTCCTGTGATAGAATATTTCCAACTCTTCTAATTGTTTACGGTTAAATATTTTGCCACCTCTTTTTCGTTGAAAGTATGGGCGTCCATAACCATAGCCTATACCATAGGCAACTAGAGCACCCACAATGTTTGTGGAGCATACCGTAAGAAATATCAGATCGACCTTGAGTACCCCGCTAGAAACTGCTAGGGCTCCTCCTAATAGCACAAACGTATCTGCCGGTATTGGTGGAAACAGGTTTTCAACGAAAACCCCCAACCCAAGGAAGCAATAGAAAAGAGCGACAGGCAGTTCTTTCAGAACACCAATAATTTGCCACATCTTGACTCGCTCATATTAGTAGCGTCTACAGCTGCTAAATTGCCTCTAAAAGAGTGACTGCATACACAGCCATACCTACCTCCGAACCAATCCATCCCATCTGATCGTTTGATTTACTTTTTATAGACAACCTCTTCTGGTTTATTCGCATGGTCCTAGAAAGGCTTTGAGTGATAACCTCTCTGTGGGGACTTATTCTTGGTTTTTCGCAAACTATCGTGGCATCTATATTACCGATTTTCAAACCAGCGTCACCTATGATGCCAATTATCTCTTTCAGTATTAAAAGAGAATCGCAATCTTTCCATTTTGGATCATCAGAAGGAAAATAACTCCCGAGGTCCCCTTCTCCTGCTGCGCCAAGGATAGCATCAGCGATTGCGTGAGACAGCGCATCTCCATCAGAGTGACCTTGAAGTCCTGGATTTCCTGGAATGACCACACCGCCCAATATTAACGGCCGGCTCATCGTGAACCTGTGGGAATCATAACCAAACCCGACTTTCATTCCTATTAGTACCCGAGAAAAAGGAGGGCTTGAGATATCGTGTTACTCATCATCCCAAGCTCGTAGGGCGATACAAGCGTTGTGTCCTCCGAATCCGAAAGAATTGGAGAGTGCAACAGAAATCTCGCTCTCTATCAACTGGTTAGGCACATAGTTAAGATCACAATCGGGGTCGGGGTCTGTGTAGTTGATTGTGGGTGGGACTAGGTTCTCAGAGCAGGCTAGTGCGCTAATAACTGTCTCCACACCTCCAGCCGCACCCAATAAATGCCCCGTCATTGATTTTGTCGAACTAACTAATAGTTGATCGGCGTGATCACCAAAAACAGTCCTTATCGCTTTCGTTTCGTTTCTATCATTTGCCATAGTTGACGTTCCGTGTGCATTGATATAGTCAACATCTTGTGGTCGGAGGCTTGCTGAATCGAGTGCTCTCTGCATTGCGTACTGCGCCCCCTCTCCTTCTGGAGCGGGAAGGGTAATATGATAGGCATCGGCGGAAACACCGTAGCCGACGATTTCGGCTATAATTTCCGCACCTCTTTTCCGAGCCATTTCCAGAGACTCCAGCAGAACGGCTCCCGCGCCTTCCCCGATCACAAAACCGTCCCTTCCAGAATCGAATGGCCTAGAAGCTTCTTCAGGGTTTTCATTGCGTCGTGACAGAGCCTTCATATTAGCAAACCCCATTACGGCCAAAGGTGTCAAAGTCGACTCAGAGCCCCCCGCGACCATAACATCGGCTTCTCCTGAAGCAATATATCTGTAGGCATCACAGATAGCGTGAGCGCTTGAGGCACAGGCAGATACTGTTGCATAATTAGGGCCTTTAGCACCTGCCCTGATTGAAATGAGTCCCGCTGCTATATCAGGAATGAACATGGGAATGAAAAAAGGGCTGACAAACCGAGGACCCTTCTCTCTTAGGACATCGTGTTGTTCCTCCAGAGTAGTTATTCCCCCTATACCACTCCCAAAAATCACACCGAAACGCTCGGGTTTCACAAATCCGGAGCCATCCTCTAGCCCAGCCTGGGCGATGGCTTCGTCTGCAGCCTTTAATGCATATTGAGTGAATCTGTCAAAACGACGGGCTTCTTTTTTTTCAAGAAAATTCAGAGGATCGAAATCTTTTACCTCACACGCAATCCTAGTTGGAAATTCTTCGTTATGATCAAATCTGGTTATAACCCCAGCTCCGCTCTCTCCGTTCTTGATACGAAGCCAAGTGGCGTCGACTTCGTTGCCGAGCGGCGTAACTGCACCCAAACCCGTGATCACAACACGTGAAGATTTTTTCATTGGACCGAATTTTGCCTAACAACAGAGTGTGTACATGAACGCTTATGAATCAGTAGCAGCACTGACATAGCTAACAACGTCCGCTACTGTACGCATTTTTTCGGCATCTTCATCAGGTATCTCTAGATCAAATTCTTCTTCAAATGCCATCACTAACTCTACCGTATCTAGGGAGTCGGCGCCCAAATCGTCAACAAAAGAAGCTTGATCGGTTACCTTTTCTGCATCAACCCCTAATTCCTCGATGATAATCTCTTTTACTTTACTGGCAATTTCCCCTGCCATTGTTCCTCCGGATTTTTGATGTTCAATTCATTCATAATATTAAACCGCTACACCTTCACTGCATAGCCAACCCACCGTCTACTGAAATAACTTGACCTGTAATGTAGCGAGCATATGGTCCAGACAAGAAGCGCGCTAGTCCTGCCACGTCACTTGGCGCTCCAAAATAACCGAGAGGAATCTTAGAGCTCAAGTCACTAGTGACTGAATCGGGTAGCACATCAGTCATATCACTCTCTATAAAGCCCGGCGTGATCGCATTACATCTAACATTCCTCGAAGCCAGCTCCTTGGCCAAGCTTTTGGTTAGGCCGATGAGCCCTGCCTTGGATGCCGAATAGTTGGCCTGACCAGCATTCCCAGTCAAGCCAACTACTGAACTGACGTTCAGTATGCTGGCATCTTTAGTTTTCAGCATCTTACGGGCGAAAGCTCTAGTAACATTAAAAACCCCAGTCAAATTTATGTCCAGCACCTCATCCCATTGCTCTTTAGTCATTCGGATGAAAACATTATCTCTTGCTATGCCAGCATTATTGACCAATACCTGAACCACCCCTAGGTGTTCGGTGACAGTTTTAGCTAGCCCATCTACATCATTCTTAGAACTCACGTCGCAGCCAAAACCTTCATGGCCAGTGCCATGCAACTGAGTAGCGGCTTTGACTGCACCTTCCTGATGTCTTGCCACTACGGCAACTCTGGCTCCGGCCAGAGCCAATTCCTTGGCAATCGCCAGTCCAATTCCCCTCGAACCTCCAGTTACTAAGGCGACTTTGTCTTGAAGTTCATTTGTCATGGTTTATTCCTACTCTGAGGATATCTCCAAGAAATCAACCAGTTGATCAAGATCTTGTGGTTTCCCTACTGACTTACAATCTATATCTCTTGTAATTCTCCGATTCAACCCTCTAAGTACAGTTCCTGGACCTACCTCTATACATTTATAGATTCCTCGGTGGACCATATATCTAATGGAAGATGCCCACAATACCGGGCTCGTCAATTGCCTGACGAGCAATTCTCCAATCCCCGAAGGCGGACCACTTTCAGATCCGGTGACATTTGAAATGACCGGGAATTTCGACGATTTAAAATCTACAGATCTCATACAATCAGAAAACGGTTTGTTGGCTGACTGCATCAAATGCGAATGAAATGCACCGGCCACATTTAGCTGTACAGCTCTCTTTGCGTCTTTCTGTAGGGCTATTTCCATGGCCGCTTTAACAGCCCTAAGGTCGCCACTGATTACCACTTGAACGGGTGAATTAAAATTAGCTGGTGAACATCGATTATTCGGTTCTGTTACAGAGTCACAAATTGACTGTATTTCTGAATCTCCTAGCCCAATGATTGCGGCCATAGCTCCTTCCTGTTGAGAACATGCTGCATGCATTAGATCTGCCCGCAATTGAACCGCTTTAAGGGCTTCCGCAAAGGTTAGAGATCCAGCTGATACGTGGGCGGAGAATTCTCCCAGTGAATGCCCAGCAGCCATAGCAACTTTTGTTAATGAGTCGCCGTACCGTTCATTCAGGACCGCCAATGAGCCAATCGAATGTGTCAGAATGGCTGGCTGTGCGTATTTGGTCTCTTGGAGATCTGATTCTGATCCTTCCCACATTAAACTAGACAGTTTAAACCCCAAAATGTCGTCCGCTTCTTCAAATATTTGTGCGGCAGAGTCATATGAATTAGCCAACTCTTGACCCATGCCAACGTATTGAGAGCCTTGACCGGGGAACAATAGACCTAAAGACATTTTAAACTATAGAACTCCATTTAATCTCATTTACCACTTTATTGCAAGAGCACCCCAAGCAAAACCGGCCCCGAATGCAACTGTT
>Ga0315331_10002674_pt1 | contig 13472 bp, 11 predicted proteins | sample M160m34915metaG_FD_203456 | JGI IMG/M metagenome (GOLD analysis project Ga0315331, IMG submission 203456) | Ammonia-oxidizing marine archaeal communities from Monterey Bay, California, United States - M1 60m 34915 | ecosystem: Environmental > Aquatic > Marine > Intertidal zone | place: USA...
TCTCTTTCAAATCCGCCATCATCAATCCCTCTAAAGATTACAATTCAAAGAAATAGTCCAAGCGTTTTAACTTATTTAGATCGGATTTTGTTAAACACGAAACGAGATTTGGTTTTTTATGGTTCCCAAATGGGTTTTCGAAATTTAACTGGACCGCAAGTTGGTCTCGGTAAATTTCAAATTTCAAACTTCCCCTCAACAGGATTTGTATGGAGTTTAAACGACAGACACAATCCTCGCATCATTCAGGGATTAAATGTGAATAATACCTTCGAGTTCCTAGATTCTTTGAGTTATAGAGAATATGTGGTAAGTAACGGAGGAACTTTTTTTAGTCCACAGTTTGTTTCATCTGTGGATTTTCAAAACTTACATGCGTTGGACCAAGCAGATTATTTAATTGTAACGAATTCATTGTTTATCAGCGAAGCGGAAAGATTAGCAGATTTACATAGAGAACAAGGTACTTCTGTACATGTCGTTACATCTGATCAAGTATATAATGAATTCAGTTCAGGGGCTAAGGATGCGGTAGCAATAAGAATGTTTGCAAAAATGTTTTACGAACGCTCTCAAGCAAATCCTGAAACTGCGCCAAAATATTTGCTTTTATTCGGAGACGGGACATATGATCCTAAAAATCGGATTCCGGATAATAACAACCTCATGTTGACCTATCAAGTTCAAAATAGCGAAAATCATATCTCGGCATTGGTAACGGATGATTTTTTCGGAATGCTTGACGATGATGAATCAATTACCGGAACGGACTTATTGGATATAGGAATAGGAAGAATATTGGCATCGGATGTAATCATGGCCAAACAACAGGTAGATAAAATTGAGCATTACATGAAAAATGGTTCGGGTTTGTTTTTAAATGCAGGCGCATCATGTTGTTTGGATGAAAATTCCTCAAATACCTACGGGGATTGGAGGCAAAAGTATGTCCAGGTCGCAGATGACGAAGAGGGCGGGTATTTTATTAATACGGACACAGAGCCTCAATATGAATACGTATCTTCGAATCATCGCGAAATGAACTGTGACAAGCTCTATTTAGATGCATATCCTCAACAAACAAGTGCGGGAGGGCAACGTTATCCAGATGTTTTAAATGGTATTTCAGATCGAATCCAAAGAGGTGCCTTATTGATCAATTATGTAGGGCATGGTGGTGAAGTAGGTCTAGCAGAGGAACGTGTAGTTACTATTCCTCAAATTAATTCATGGACCAATATAAACGCCCTCAATGTTTTTGTATCTGCAACGTGTGAGTTTACAAAATATGATGATCCGTCACGAGTGTCTGCCGGGGAATGGGCATCATTGAACCCTACAGGAGGGGCTATTGCTCTAATGACAACAACAAGATCTGTGTTTTTTGGAGTCAATTCAAATACGGGAGAGGCGTTTTTCGAAAATGTTTTTCAGCGAGACGACAACGGTTTTCCTTTGGCTTTTGGTGAAATTGCAAAAAGGACAAAAAACAATGCTGGAAGTAATATCAATAAAAGAAGCTTTACCTTGATTGGAGATCCCGCATTACGAATAGCTTTGCCCCACTATTCTATTGTTACGGATAGTATTAATGGCATTTCTCCTTCTGTTGAAATTGATACGCTTAAGGCCTTAAGTAAAGTGAGGATTAAAGGGCATTTGGAAGATTTTAATGGCCAACCCATGTCTGATGTAAATGGAATTTTAACACCGTCTATTTTTGACAAAATAAAGCTTCAGAACACCTTGGGGCAAGACATGAATTCACCTGAAATTGATTATGAGCTTCAACGAAATGTAATATATAAAGGCAAGGTTTCTATTGTTAATGGAGACTTTGATTTCTCCTTTGTCGTCCCAAAAGATATTGCTCTTAATTATGGTGCTGGAAAGCTCAGTTACTACGGTTATGGAAATTCTATTGATGCTGGAGGTTATGATACAAGTTTTGTGATTGGAGGAATTGATCCAAACGGAATCTCTGATAATGAGGGCCCCCAAGTCGGTCTTTTTATGAATGATGATAATTTTGTTTCAGGAGGCCAAACTGATTTAAGACCTGTTCTTCTCGCTAAAATTTTTGATCAAAATGGCATCAATACGGTTGGAAACGGAATTGGACATGACATCACAGCCATTCTTGATGGTAATACGTCAGAACCTTTTATTTTAAACGACTACTACGTCGCAGACTTGGACTCGTATCAGTCAGGTGAAATTCGATTTCAATTTGACCAGCTAGAAAAAGGCCTGCATACCTTAGAGTTTAAAGTTTGGGATGTAAATAATAACTCTTCAAAAGTAAGCATAGAGTTTGTGGTTGTTGATGAAAGCAATATGAGCTTAATGAATGTTTACAATTATCCCAATCCTTTTTCTACTTCTACTGAATTTATGTTTGAGCATCCTTTTTCTTGCAATCAATTAGATGTTCAAATTCAAATCTATACTGTTTCGGGTAAATTGGTTAAAAACATCAATGAAACAGTAAATACAGAAGGTTTTCGTGTGAATAATATTTTTTGGAATGGTAAAGATACATATGGTGATCAATTGGCAAAAGGGGTCTATATTTATCGAGTAGCAGTAACCGATATCAATGGTGCATCTGCAGAAAAAACAGAAAAATTAGTGATCTTAAAATAATTCGCACAATAAAACATCCTCTTTTGCGTATATTTACCACCTACTTTTAAAATAAAAATGAAGAAATCACTTTTTACCTTTCTTATTACAATCTCAAGTGCATACGTTTTCGCTCAACCTACAGGGGGAAGCGGGGTGACAGATGATCAATTGCAGTTAAATACAATTACTACTGCATTACCCTTCATGTCGATTACGCCTGATTCAAGGGCTGGAGGTATGGGAGATGCCGGGACGGCATTGAGCCCTTCTTCAAGTTCTGTTTATTGGAATACATCGATTTTAAGTTTCTCTGAACAGACTTCAGAGATAAGTCTTTCCTACACGCCGTGGTTACGTCAGTTGACAAATGATATTCACCTTTCTTATTTGTCAGGATTTTACAAAATCAACGAGACACATACAATAGGTGCTGCCCTTCGGTATTTTAGTTTAGGAGAAATTACTTTTACAGATGCTTCAGGGAACGTAATTAGAGATGACAAACCAAGCGAATTTGAATTAACGGGTGCCTATGCGTTTAAGCTATCAAATCGATTTAGTGTCGGAATCAACGGTAAATTTGCTTATTCGAATCTTACAGGTGGACTTACCGTTGGAGGAGTGAATACGAAGGCAGGAGTGGTTGGTGCTGCTGATCTGTCTTTTACGTATTACAATGATGATGCTAAAATCGGTAGTTTAGACGGAGTATATACATTTGCTACAACCTTTAATAATATTGGTAATAAAGTAGCCTATTCAGATCTTTCAGAGCGTGATTTCATACCCATGAATTTGAAAATCGGAAATAGCTTTTTGGCTAATTTTGATGCTTACAATAAAGTTACTTTTTCACTTGACCTACAGCGATTATTGGTTCCTACACCGCCATTGTATGATGTTATTGATGGAGAATACACCATGTTGGCTGGTATGAATCCAAATGTTGGAGTTATCAATGGGATGATTCAGTCATTTTACGATGCACCAGGTGCAGTAGCAACTGATGAAAATGGTGATTACATTCAAGATGCCGATGGGAATTATGAGGTAGTGAAGGGTACGCGGTTCAAAGAGGAATTATCTGAAATCAATATTGCATTTGGCATGGAATGGTGGTACAATGATGTATTCGCCGTTCGTACTGGTGTTTTTTATGAAAGTCCGAACAAAGGTAACCGTCAATTTTTGAATCTTGGTGCAAGCCTAAAATACAATATGTTCGCAATTGACTTTTCATATCTTGCTTCTCTTAATGGTCGTCAAAGTCCTCTTGCCAATACATTGAGATTTACAGTACGACTTGATTTAGATCAAGCAGGTTCATCAAATAGTAATCCTTAATTTTCATGAGAATTGGTTTTGGAGTAGATGTTCATCGCCTTGAAAAAAATAAACCGCTTTTTATTGGTGGTGTAGAAATTCCTTCAGAGAAGGGTGCCGTTGGTCATTCTGATGCTGATGTGTTGATACACGCGATTTGTGATGCACTGTTAGGTGCTGCCAATCTCGGAGATATTGGATTTCATTTTTCAGATCAAGATCCAAAATACAAAGGCATTGACTCGAAAATATTATTGCGCAATGTGATGTCTTTAATCAAAGAAAAGGGCTATTCGGTAGGCAATATCGATGCCACAGTGGTCTTGGAGAAGCCAAAAGTGAATCCTCATGTACCTCTCATTAAAAAAGTACTTAGTGAAATCTTGGAGGTGAATATGGAGGACGTATCAGTGAAAGCTACTACACATGAAAAAGTAGATTCTTTCGGAAATCAAGAAGCAATTAAATCATATTGTGTTTGTTTGATATCTAGTAACGCTTAGTAACACACTTTCTTTATATTTGTAGTATGAAATTTAACCCAGAATATTCTACGAAAGAGTCTTTACTCGAATTATATAAAAAACCGCTATTAGAATTGGTTTTTGAAGCTGCTACAATACACCGAAAGCATCACAATCCACGTGAGATTCAGATGTCTTCGCTTTTAAGTATAAAAACTGGAGGTTGTCCGGAAGATTGTGGTTATTGTCCTCAGGCAGCTAGATATCATACTGATATTAACACCCATAAAATTATGGATGTAGATGAAGTCTTGGAGCAGGCAAAAAATGCAAAAGCCAACGGTTCTTCGAGGTTGTGCATGGGAGCGGCATGGAGAGAGGTAAGAGATAACAAAGACTTCGACAAAGTAGTTGAGATGGTTCAAGGAGTGAATGACATGGATATGGAGGTGTGCTGCACACTTGGGATGCTTTCAGAAAACCAGGCTAAAAGATTGAAAAATGCTGGTTTATTCGCTTACAACCACAATTTAGATTCCTCGAAGGAATTTTATAAGGACGTCATTTCGACTCGCGAATATGAACAACGTTTAGACACTATAGAAAATGCCCGAAGTGCAGGGATATCTGTTTGTTCCGGAGGCATTATTGGAATGGGTGAAACTGAAGATGATCGTATTGGTTTACTCATGAGCTACATGGAAATGGAAACCCCTCCAGAATCAATTCCTATCAATGCGTTGGTGGCTGTAGAAGGAACTCCTTTGGAGGATCAAAAACCCATTGAGCAATGGGAGCTAATAAGGATGGTAGCCACTACCCGAATCGCTTTTCCTTCTTCGGTTGTTCGATTATCAGCGGGTAGAACAAAAATGAATATGGAGGCACAAGCACTTTGTTTTATGGCAGGTGCAGGCTCAATTTTTGCTGGGGACAAACTCTTAACCACGCCAAATCCTGAATTTAATGAGGATCAAGAAATGTTATCTATTTTAGGTTTATTGCCTAAAGCTTCTTTTTCAGATGCTCCTCAGCCCGAGACAAAACCTGATCCGATTCTGATTGAACGTAAAAGACAGGAAGAAGCGCGTAAAAAGGAGCTTGAAGAGGCAAAAGAAACCAAAACTCAATTTGAACCTAGAAGTATAAAGTCCGTTGATTCGTTGTAATGGATGGTAAGCTTAGAAAAAAAATTCTAGACCGAAAGAAAGATGGTACTCTTCGTGAATTAACAAAAAATCAGTTTGAAATTGATTTTTTTTCGAATGATTATTTGGGCTTAGCTCAAGAAAAATTTTCTGATTCAAGTGCTCAAGGTGGCTCTTCAGGTTCTCGATTATTATCTGGGAATTCTAGCACAGCGATTGAGTGTGAAGGTAGGCTAGCAAATTTTTTTGATTCTGAAAGCGCACTATTATTTAATTCTGGGTATGATGCCAATCTAGGGTTTATTTCTGCTGTGGCTCAAAGAGGTGACTTTATCTTGTACGATGAATATGTTCATGCCAGTATTAGGGATGGAATACGTCTTTCGAATGCCAAGGGATATTCCTTTAAGCATAATGATTGTAATGATCTTAAACGCCAATTAAAAGGGATTACAGGTACGGTTTATATCATCGTTGAGTCCTTGTATTCTATGGAAGGTGATATGGCCCCAATGAGAGGTATAGAGGTACTATCGAAAGATTTTGGTGCTTACCTTATTGTGGACGAAGCTCATGCGTGTGGTGTTTATGGTATTGATGGAAGAGGGATTATACATGCGAGAGAAATGCAAGAGGAAGTGTTTTGTCGTATAATCACTTTTGGAAAAGCATACGGTTTTCACGGTGCGGCCATTTTATGTTCCAAAGAACTCAAAGAGTACCTTATTAATTTTTCTAGACCTTTTATCTATTCTACAGCATTGCCTAAAGGGAGTTATAATTCGATTATCCAACGCGTAGAGAATAAATCCATTAGAGAACGGCAGATAAAGCTGCATAAGAACATAGCTGAATTTAGAAAATGCCAAACGAATTACACGTTTCTTTCTGAAGAAAACTCTCCAATACAAGTTTTGGAATTTGATGATAAAAAATCACTAATGATCTTAGTGGACAACATGTTGAAGGCAGGAATTTATACAAAACCTATTTTTCCGCCAACTATTCCTAAAGGTAGTTTTCGCGCTCGAATATGTTTACATAGCTATAACTCCGATAGTGAAATAGCTTTATTAAAATCTTGCTTAACGTAAATTGAATTATCCGCCGAAATCGTCAAATCTGACGTTTTCTGGAGGCACTCCCCAATCGTCACACATTTTAATAACCGCTTGATTCATCATTGGTGGACCACAGAAATAAACTTCTAAGTCTTCAGGGGCTTCATGTTTAGTTAGATACTCATCGATTACAACCTGATGAACAAAACCAGAGAATCCATCTCCTTCTGTATCGTTAACGTCTTTTTTGTTTACCCAATTGTCTTCTGGTATAGCATCAGATAAAACCAGATAAAACTTAAAGTTTGGAAACTCTTTTTCTAAATCTCTGAAATAATGAATGTAAAACAACTCAGCTCGCGATCGACCACCATACCAATAGGTTACTTTACGACCTGTTTTCAATGTTTTAAATAACTCATAGAGGTGTGAACGCATAGGAGCCATTCCTGCACCACCACCAATATATAACATTTCTGCATCAGAATCATTGATAAAGAATTCGCCGTAAGGACCAGATATGGTAACTTCGTCCCCTTCTTTTAGACCAAAAATATATGAGGATGCGATACCCGGGTTGATATCTGCCCACTGGTCTTTTTCTCGGTCCCATGGCGGAGCGGCCACACGAACATTCAACATAATTTTTCGACCTTCTGCAGGGTATGAGGCCATTGAGTAAGCACGAACAACTTCTTCACTGTTATTCATGACTAAATTTCGCATAGCGAATTTTCCTTCAGACCAATCTTTTTCAAATTTATTGGGTTCTCCGGGATGATCCTGAGGATGTGCAGTGATGTCCATATCAGAAAATTTCACTTGCGTTTCTGGAATATTAATTTGAATATAACCTCCTGCCTTATAATTCATATCTTCGGGAATATCAACAATGAATTCTTTGATGTAGGTCGCTACGTTGTAGTTAGAGGAAACTTTGGCTTTCCACTCTTTAATTCCTAAGATTTCCTCTTCAATATGAATTTTCATATTCTCCTTTACCTTTACTTGGCAACCAAGACGGTGATTCGAGGCAATTTCTTTACGTGAAAAATGAGGGGCTTCTGTAGGTAGGATTTCTCCTCCACCCTCGTTTACTTGGCAAATGCACTGTACACAAGTACCACCGCCACCACAGGCAGAAGGCAGAAAGATTCCATTGCTACCGAGTGTTCCCAATAGGGTGCCACCTCCGTCCACCTCTAATGTCTTTTCTCCGTCGTTAATGTCTATGATCAGCTTCCCTTTTGGAGATATTTTTGCTTTTACAAATAAAAGCATTGATGTTAGCAGTAAAATAACTGTTAAAAAGGCAATAAGCGTAAATATTAATACTGTACCCATAATGATTATTTATTTTCTAATTGTTGATTGGTTGTTGCTGTAGTCACTTCAGTTGCGGGTTCTTCTTCTACCACCTCTTTTCCATATTTAATTCCCATAAAGCTCATGAATGCAATACCCATTAAGCCTGTAACGATAAATGTTATCCCCAAACCTCTTAATGGTCCAGGAACGTTTGAATACCTCAATTTTTCTCTAATAGCTGCAATGGCAACGATTGCAATAAACCAACCAATACCTGATCCTAATGAAAACGCTGTAGCGTCTAAAATTGTTGAGAATTGTCTTTCTTGCATAAATAAAGCGCCACCAAGTATGGAGCAATTTACAGCGATTAGAGGTAGAAAAATCCCTAACGCGCCATAAAGAGCTGGAGCAAATTTCTCAACCAACATTTCAACCAATTGTACAATTGAGGCTACAACCGCAATAAACATGATGAATGCCAAGAAGCTGAGATCAAGAGAAGCATAATCCTCACTTATCCAAGTCAGTGCACCTTCCTTTAATACATAGTTTTCTAACAGGTAGTTGACTGGAACTGTGACTGTTAATACAAATATTACAGCGGCGCCTAATCCCACAGCTGTTTTTACTGTTTTCGAAACCGCGAGGTATGAACACATTCCCAAGAAATATGCGAAAATCATGTTTTCACTGAAAATGGCCTTAACGAATATATCTAATGTACTTTCCATAATTTCTTAATGTTTAGTGCTCTTCAATGAGTGCTTTATTTCTTGATCTTTGTACCCAAATAATGATACCTGTTATAATTAAGGCCATTGGTGGTAAAATCATCATGTTGTTATTTTGATACCCCATGGCATAAAGTCCCGACTCTTCTCCTGGAAGAGGGTTTCCAAATATGGGTATACCCATTAAGGTTCCTGAACCGAAGAGCTCGCGAAATACAGCTACGATAATTAAAATGGCTCCATAGCCTAATCCGTTACCTAGTCCATCTAAAATAGAGGGCCAAGGCTTGTTCGCCATTGCAAATGCTTCAAGTCGACCCATGATGATGCAATTGGTAATAATCAGTCCTACAAATACAGACAGCTTTGAAGAAAGGTCTGGTAAGAAAGCTGCCAATACTTGGTCCACGATAATAACTAGTGAGGCAACAACCAAAAGCTGTACAATAATTCGAATTCTTGAGGGAATTAAGTTTCGAAGTAATGATACAATCAGGTTCCCCATAATAATTACAAATAGCACAGATAATGACATGACGATTGCCTGATTCACTTGCACAGTTATGGCTAAAGCAGAACAAATACCAAGTACCTGAATCGTTACTGGGTTGTTGTCTGTAAGTGGGTCTGTGATGAGCTTTTTATTCTTTTTCGAGAAAAGCGGCTCTGATCCTTTTTCTGAACTCATTTTAAGATTTTTTATTTTTAAAATATGTAGCGTAGATTTTCAATGTCCTATTGACCATTTCTTCCACACCTTTTGAAGTAATGGTGCCTCCAGTAATTCCATCTATTTTACTGTCACCTTTAGTAGCACCTGAATTGTCTTTAACAACCTCGTATTTCATGAAATTACCTTGCTCATCTGATATCTTTGATGATTTCCAACGGTCCATAAAAAAAGGTTTGTTTATTTCAGCACCAAGACCTGGAGTTTCTGTTTTGTGATCAAATGATACGCCCAATACTGTGTTCATATCTTTATCAAGACAAATGTATCCCCAAATTGGACCCCAAAGGCCTTTTCCAACAACAGGTATAATATATCGGGTATTCTTTGCTTTGTCTTTAGCGACAAATAACGGATAGTTTTTATCCTTTTCTGCTAAGGTTTTGTCTCTGAACTCTTTTTTTATGTCAACATCGAAAGCACTCACTCCATCTTCTGATTTTTTTTCTTTTCCGGTGTAGTCTAGTATAACTGCATCCTTAAGGTTGACGTATTTCTTAAATTCAACCTCAGCGTTTGCGCGAGTAATTCCTTCCTTTTCAATATCCATCATTGCAGAAAGAATATCTAATTGTTTTTTTACTCGGACATTTTTTTCTTTAAAAGGTTTCAGCCCTTCAGAAAGAGAAGCAAGCACTACGCCTAAAATAACCACAAGTGCAATTGCAAATCCGAAAGTAAATCCGTTTGATTCTTTATTAATAGCCATTTTATGTTGTTTTTAATCTTTTTAATCTTCGGTTAATATTTCCTTGAACAATGTAATGATCGATGATCGGTGCCATTACATTCATAAATAGGATGGCAAGAAATACACCTTCAGGATAAGCAGGGTTTAATACTCTGATCATGATGGCTAAAAATCCGCCAAGAAATCCGTAAATGATTTTTCCAGTTGCCGTTTGTGATGCTGTAACTGGATCGGTAGCCATAAATATGGCACCAAAAGCAAATCCTCCAATGATTAAATGGTAATAAGCGGGTAGCTCCAAATATGGATTTCCCCCGATTGCATTTAAAAGAAGTCCCATGATGAAACCTCCAGCAAAAAACGATAAAATAATTCTTAATGAACCTACACCTGTAAATACCAATACCAGAGCACCAATAATACATGCCATAGTAGATGTTTCACCTATAGAGCCAGGAATCATACCCATAAATGCTTCCCATGCGGTATATTCACTTGTAAAGTTCTGAACGGCAAGGTTGGACTGAACGACCTCTCCTGCCACCGTTGCTTTATCTGACATAAATGAGGCCAAATCTCCGAGGGCTGTTGCCCCTGAGAAACCATCAACTGATTCTGGATTTGCTGCCATTTTATCACCTAATCCTGACATCCATACCTTATCTCCAGACATCGAAGTAGGGTAGGCAAAGAATAGAAATGCTCTAGCTGTCAAGGCAATGTTTACTACATTCATTCCTGTTCCTCCAAAGATCTCTTTACCAATTATTACAGCAAAAGCCGTAGCCAAACCAACCATCCATAATGGTACATCAGCAGGCATAGTTAATGGTATAAGCATTCCTGAGACTAGAAATCCCTCGTGTAATGAGTGGCCTCGAATCATACCGAAGAGAAATTCTATACCTAGACCAACTCCGTATGAAACAATGACTACAGGCATAACAATCCCAAGTCCAGTTAAAAACTTAGCTCCCATAGCATCAAAATAGGGCAAATTCCGATTCGCTTCAGAAACCGCCATTTCCCAATGACCTGTATTGTAAATACCGAAAATTAAACAAGGAATAAGGGCGAGAATCACCGTCATCATTGTTCTTTTTAGGTCCACACCATCTCTAATATGTGCGCCTTTATTTGTGACCAGCTTTGGCGTAAAAGCGAAAGTGGCCATTGTTTCGAATAAAGGATTCCATTTCTCGTACTTTCCACCTTTTATAAAGTGGGGTTCCATTTTGTGTAAATATTTTTCTAAAAATTTCACTGATCGTTTATTTTAATATTACATACATTCGCTAGCAATCAAATCTAGGCCCTGTCTAATTTTTTCTTGAATATTTATTTTAGTCGTACAAACATATTCGCAAAGTGCAAAATCTTCAGGAGCCACTTCGTATATGCCCAAGTTTTCCATCCCATCAATATCGTCTGTAATAGCCGCTTTTGTTAAATGCATTGGAAGGATATCAAAAGGAAATACTTTTTCTAATTCTCCCGTGACAACAAAAGCCCGTTCTTCGCCGTTTGTATTCGTATCTAGGATAAATTTTTTGCTTTTAGGAAGAAGAAAGGTCGGAAAGAGTCTAGAATTTGAGAACTTATCAAATCCTAATCCAAGCCACCCTTTTGTTAAGAAAAATTTATATTCATTTCCTTCTGGAATGGCTGTAATTTGATTGTGATAAAATCCAATATAGCCATCTGTGTTTTTTTGATCTCCAGTTAAAACGTTACCGGATATGTACCTTACATTATCTCCAACAATATTGCCTTTTAAAATGTCACTCATTGAAGAACCACAATGAATATTGAAGTATGCAGGATTTTTTATTTCAGAACCTCCTACAGCAATACATTTTTTTCCGTCTACGGATCCGGTTTCAAATAATCGTCCAATTGCTGCTACGTCTTGAATATTTATACTCCAAGCGAATTCGCCTTTGTTCATAGGATCAATATGATGGATCTGTGTTCCGATATTACCTGCAGGGTGTACACCATCAATATTGTGGTGAATTACATTCTGCATTTTGGTGAATTCAGAGTTCTTTCTGCTGCTGAGGTGAACCTTTCCGTTAGCTAATTGATTTAATGCGTTTAGTCCCATTTGAACTTGTTCCATTTTTTCTTTAAGAATAAATGAATAATCCGGAGCAAGAGGAGAAGAGTCAAATGATGAGATAAAAATACCTTTTGGCTCATTTGAAGGATCAGCGATAACATCGAGAGGACGTTGCTTGAAACTTGGCCAAATACCAGATTCTAATAAAATGTCGAGCATTTCTTCTTTAGATGTATCTGCTATTTTCTTGACATTAAATTTTTTGCAGCTGTGCTTTGAATCAGATTCAATAATAATCTGAACAATTTTTCTTTTTTCTGCACGAACAATTTGCTTGATCGTTCCGCTCGTCGGGCTTACAAATTTTATCTTTTCGTTTTTCTTGTCCTGGAATACGGTATCTCCCACTTGAACTGATTCTCCCTCTTTTACAACCATTTTGGGTATTAAGCCGTGAAAATCTAGAGGGGATAAACAAACCGTACTAGATGAAGGAATGTCTTTTATTTCTTTAGTCGATTCTCCTACTAATCTGATATTCAGACCTTTTCGGATACTTATGGTGTTAGACATGAAATGTTGTATTACAATTTAGCGACAAAATTAAGAAAAACATAGGCCTACGCAGTAATTCGAAATGTAATTTGTCATCATAAATAATAATTTAGACTGATTCTAAATAGAGTAAATTTACTGTTTTGGTCATGAGCTACTTAGAATTGATTCATTTCAAATTCTCAGTTTTCACAAAAATGTGTACTATTTGTAATTAATTTATAATTAAAATAAACCCTTAAACCCTTTGAATGTTAAAGATTCCGAATTATTTTAATTTCAGATATAAATCAAATACATTTAGGTATGTCAAACACAACAGCTCTTGGAATTTCAATAGAAATTAAGACTTGGTTTCGTGATGATTTATCATCTGATTCTGGATCAAGTTTTATTCATAATTATCAAATAAAGATCACCAACAACATGAAATACCCCGTTCAATTATTATCACGTGAATGGACGGTAAGACATTTGATTCACGGAGAATCAAAAGTGAACGGCGAAGGCGTTGTTGGTCAAACCCCTATACTTTTTCGGGATGAGTCTTTTGAATACACCAGTGGATGTGAGCTATTGTCTTCTGTTGGGTATATGCAGGGCAAGTTTTATTTTAAAAACTTGGAGAATGATGAAATTATCGACGCTGAAATCCCAAGATTTTACATGTGTTATCCTCCGTTGCTGAACTAATATGGGATGTAAATAATCTTCTTAGTGGCAAAAAAATCTTCCTCAAAAAAGGTGCTCAACTGAGTTAATTTACTT
>Ga0315331_10002676_pt1 | contig 13467 bp, 12 predicted proteins | sample M160m34915metaG_FD_203456 | JGI IMG/M metagenome (GOLD analysis project Ga0315331, IMG submission 203456) | Ammonia-oxidizing marine archaeal communities from Monterey Bay, California, United States - M1 60m 34915 | ecosystem: Environmental > Aquatic > Marine > Intertidal zone | place: USA...
ACCCGGAAACGAACTGTTCCGAAACTATTTCGATGCGTTATTCGACTGTTACACGGATTACCTTGCGCAATGGCCGTTCATCGAGACGTTCCTGCAGTGCATAGAGATCGGATCGTTCAATATCCAGCGCTACCAGCCGGGCGATCATTTCCAGCGGGTCCATACGGAACGGGCGTCGCTATCGGGGCTGCACCGGGTATTCGCCTGGATGACCTATCTGAACGATGTGGAAGACGGCGGCGCGACCTATTTTCCCCATTACGATCTGGCAGTTCAGCCCGAGGCCGGCAAGACGCTGATCTGGCCGGCCGAATGGACCCATGCCCATGCGGGTCAGGTTCTGAACAGCGGCGTGAAATATATCGTCACGGGCTGGATGCATTTTCCGTTTATGCCCGAATAGCTGGACTGCGTACGGCTATCGTTTCGCCGGCCGTTTAGCCTTGGCGGATCCATTCGTCGATCAGCCGCCGGGCGATTGAATCGGAGCGCGGCCGCTGGGCGATCCCGGCGCCGCCATCGGCGAGTTCGGCGCGGGTAAACCATTGCAGGTCCTCAAGCTCGTCGTCGCACTTGGTGAAATCGTCCGATAGTGCGTCGGCGAAATAGCCGAGCATCAGCGAGGACGGGAACGGCCAGGGCTGGGACGAATGGTAGCGGATATTCGTGATCGGCACGCCGGCCTCTTCCATTACCTCGCGGGTCACCGCCTGTTCGAGGCTTTCGCCCGGCTCGACGAAACCGGCCAGGGTCGAATACATGCCGGGCATCCATTCCGCCTTGCGCCCGAGCAGCGCGCGGTCGTCCTTTTGTACCAGCATGATGACCGCGGGATCGGTGCGCGGAAAATGTGCCCCGCCGCAATCCCGGTTCAGGCATTTACGCAGGTGGCCCGCTTCCTGGCTTTCGGTCGGGCTGCCGCAGACGCCGCAGAACATGTGTCGCGAATGCCAATGCATGATGCCTTTTGCATAGGCAAGGATCGATGCCTCGGTCTTGTCGAGAACGGCGCCGACCGAGCGCAGGTCGACGAATTCGCCGTTGGCGCGTAGTTCGTTGGCCTCGTGTGCTTCCAGCGGCGAAATATCGATGGCGAAATGGGCGATTTCATTGCGGATGCCGAGCATTACGGTTGTCGTCGACATTTCGATCAGCGCCCGGGTTTCTGCGGTCGGCATCATAATGCCGCGCGGTTCGGGGCCGTTTTCGATCAGGTTGCGCGACCGCCAGACCGGAATAACCATGGTGTGGTCGGCATGGTATTGCGCATCGAGCCAAGTATCGTCCTTGCGCAGATGCGACACCCGGTCGAGCACTGCATCGGCATAATGATTGTGAGAATTCATGGGGCTATAAGTCGCATACAAGCGCAAAACGTGCAATTGGCGGCATATATCGCCGAATTCTTCGCTACGGCCGTCAGACTCCGTTTGGTCCGCGCGCCGGACCTGATATAATGCCCCCGGGAGGCTGGCGGCGGACGGATTGCTCGCCAACCCGGTCAGATCCGGAAGGAAGCAGCCGTAACGAGATTTACCCGGGTCGCCTCACCAGTCTCCCACCTGCTGAATTCCCGCCGCCTTCCGCATTTGCGGTGCTAGCCAAACCGGAGAAATCAAAGCCTGTAATGGCCGAAGCTGCAGACACAGATATATCAGACACGGCGGATACCCAGCCTTACCGCGTACTTGCCCGCAAATACCGGCCAAGCGATTTCACCTCGCTGATCGGCCAGGAAGCTATGGTCCAGACGCTGTCCAACGCGATCGCGTCGGGCCGGCTGGCGCATGCGTTTATACTGACCGGCGTCCGCGGTGTCGGCAAAACCACCACGGCGCGCATCATCGCCCGGGCACTGAACTGCACCGGCGCCGACGGCACCGGAGAGCCCACGGCCGAGCCCTGCGGCGTCTGCGAGAACTGCGTGGCGATTGCCGAGGACCGGCATGTCGACGTCATGGAAATGGACGCCGCCAGCCGCACCGGGGTCGACGATATCCGCGAGCTGATCGATGGCGTGCTCTACCGCCCGGTATCGGCGCGCTACAAGATCTACATCATCGACGAAGTGCACATGCTGTCGCGCAACGCTTTCAACGCGCTGCTCAAAACGCTGGAAGAGCCGCCCGAACATGTGAAATTCATTTTCGCGACCACCGAGATTCGCCGCGTGCCGGTGACCGTGCTGTCGCGCTGCCAGCGATTCGATCTGCGCCGGGTGAAGTTCGATGTGCTGGTCAATCACTTTGTCGGGATCGCCGAAAGCGAAGGTGCGAATATCGCGCGCGGGGCAATCGGTCTGATCGCCCGCGCCGCCGACGGGTCGGTCCGCGACGGGCTTTCACTGCTCGATCAGGCGATCGCCCATAGCGGCCCCGAGACCGAAATCACCGAAGACATCGTGCGCGATATGCTCGGCGTTGCTGAACGTGTGCAGGTGTTCGATCTGTTCGAACAGTTGATGAAAGGTGAGATCGCCGGCGCGCTGGAACGGTTCGATTCGATGTATCACGCCGGGGCCGACCCGGTAACGATATTGCAGGATCTGGCTGAACTGACGCACTGGCTGACCCGCCTGAAGGCCGCCCCGGAAGCCGCCGAAGCCACCCCGACATCCGATCTCGACCTCGACCGCGGGCGCGACGTGTCGTCCCGTCTGCCGATGTCGGCCCTGGCCCGGGCGTGGCAGATGCTGCTCAAAGGCCTGTCCGAGGTCCGCTCCGCGCCGTCTGCGGCTCAGGCCGCCGAAATGGTGCTGGTGCGTATCGCCTATGCCGCCGAACTGCCGTCCCCGGCGGAGGCGATTGCCGGTCTCAACAAGGCCGCGCCCGCCGTTGCACCTGCGGCCGCCCCGACGACAACGCCGGCCCCTGCGTCCGACGGTGCGGCCGCTGAAGCGATCGCCGATGCATCTGCGCCCGAGCCGGTTTCGGCGCCGGCAGCCGCTCCCGAAACCGCGCCCACCGCAACTGCCGAACCGGTGGCACAGGTGCCGTCTGTGGCCCCGGAACCGATAACCCCGTCCGAAACATCATCCGAATCGTCGCCCCAAGCGCCAACTGCGCTGCCCGCACAGACCGGTGCTGCCGCGCTGGCGCTCCAGACAGAAATCGATCCCCCTGGCGGGGACGATACCGGCGTCCCGGCAAATTTCGAAGACATGGTCGCGCTGTTTGCCGCCAATGGCGAGCCGCTGTTGCATGCCTATCTGGTGAACAACGTCCATCTGGTGAAATTCGAGATCGGCAAGATTTCGCTGCGGGTGTCCGACGAAGGGCCGCGCGATCTTCTCCAGTCTCTCAGCCGGTGCCTGAACAACTGGACCGGCCGTGCCTGGTTTATCGAGGCGAGCGACGAAGGAGGGGTGGCGACCCTGCAGCAGCAGCGCGACGCCGAGGTCGAGGCGCGGCGCCAGACCGCGATTTCCCATCCGCTGGTGCAGCAGGCGCTGGCCGCGTTCCCCGGCGCGAAGGTGGATGAAGTCCGCCCCGTGGCCGACCGCGAGGCCGACGATGCCGATACCGCCGGTCTTGATGCCCCGCCGATCGACGCCGGCGAGCTCGGCTTCGATCCCGAATATTTCGATCCGGACGATTTCGACCCTGACCGGTTCGATCCCGACAATACCGACGAGGATTTCATATGAAGAATTTCGGCAACCTGATGAAACAGGCCCAGGAAATGCAGACCAAGATGCAGGAAATGCAGGACCGCATGGCCGAGGTAGACGTGCCGGGTACAGCCGGTGGCGGGATGGTCACGGTGATGATGAACGGCAAGGGCGAAATGCGCAGCGTCAAGATCGATCCGTCCCTGTTCAACGGTGAGGACGCCGAGGTTGTCGAAGACCTGATCGTGGTTGCCTGTAACGATGCCAAGGCCAAGGCCGAAGCCTATTCGCAGGAAGAAATGGCCAAGATCACCGGCGGGCTCAACCTGCCGCCGGGCATGAAGATGCCTTTTTGATTGCTGATGCAGAACTGCACCGGCGCCGCGACAGTAAAATAGATATCCATGTCGTCTCCTGAAATCGAACGCCTGATCCAGTTGCTGTCGAAGCTGCCGGGCCTTGGTCCGCGCTCCGCACGCCGCGCCGCGCTGCATCTGATCAAGCGCAAGGAGAATCTGCTGGAACCGCTGGCATCGGCGATGGCCCAGGCGGCGGAATCGGTCCGCACCTGCGGGACCTGCGGCAATCTCGATGCGACCGACCCCTGCGGTGTCTGTGCCGACGACCGGCGCGACCGGGGGATGATCTGCGTCGTCGAAGATGTCGCCGATCTGTGGGCGCTCGAACGCACAGCCAGCCACAAGGGCGTCTATCATGTCATCGGTGGCACCCTGTCGGCGCTCGACGGGCGCGGGCCGGAAGATTTGAATATTTCCACGCTGCTGTCGCGGGTCGCCGGCGGCGAGGTCTCCGAGATCATCCTGGCGACCTCTGCGACGGTCGAGGGCCAGACCACCGGCCATTACATATCCGACCGGCTCGAAGATATCGGCAGCGAACGCGGCGCTGGGCCCAATATCACCCGTCTGGCCCATGGCGTGCCAGTGGGTGGAGAGCTCGACTATCTCGACGACGGCACCCTGTCGGCGGCGCTCAAGGCCCGCCGGCCCGTCTAAAGTTTATCTATCAATATCAATGGTTTATGCATTCATATTCCCCCCCGAAAGCGAGGTTAATCTATCCTTAGGGTGCGGGGTCCACTATGGGGTTTCGTCCTAACGAAGATCCGAACTCGATGAACCAAATTCAGGCAATCGATCCCGCGTCGGCGACGGCGGATGACCCGGCTGAAAGCTGGGCGCAGCGTCTCCAGGGCACGAATTTCAACGCGACAGCGCTGCTCGTGACCGATTACTTGAGTCATTTCAACGAAGTGATCATGCTGATCGAAATGCTGCCCGACATGCCGGACATGCCCGAAGACGTGCCAGCCTGGGAACGCAAAAGCTATCAGCAGCATTTCGCCGACAGCGAATTCAAGGACCGGAACCTCGCCGTCGAGGCCTATGACTTCGCGCCGGAACGCGTGCTGTCGCAATTCGAAGCCTTGGTCGCCTATCTCGACGGCAATCTGTGGAAAATCCAGAACCGCCTCCGCGATCTCGACCCCGACGCGCCGCTTGCCGACGACATCGCCACCACGGTCAAAAAACTGCACCGCCTTGTCGGGATGATTAGTTGCGTCGTCACCGGCAGCGGCGGGAAAGTCACCGAACAAGAAGTCACCACCTCCAGCGATACCGACCAATCCTCTGCGCAGGACGAAATCGACGCGATGTTCTAGGCGGTTGGGCCGGTCGACGGACGGAGAGCGTTTCCGAAATCAAGATAAATTGTCATCCCAGATCTTTGTCCGCTTAGCGACCTCAGCCCGGATTTGGCCGATATTACTTTTCCTTAATCCCTGGGCCTTGTGCTGAGGGTCCATGGTGATTTCAAGTCGATTGGATAAATGGACCCCCGCCACAAGGGCGGGGGAAAAAAGAGTGGCAAAGAGCCCTGGCAGATCAGGACCGGGATCGTGCTCGAGAAGTGTCGCCCCCCCCTCAGCCGTCCTCCAAAGTCATCTCCGCATTGCGCCGCATGGCGGCGATCATCGAGGCGCCGAGCAGGAAATTGCGCGCTTTTTCCGGATCGGTGGACACCTCGCGCAGGTTCGCCATGTTTGCCGCGCGCGCGTCCGGGTCGGTCGCTTCGAGCCTTTTTTTGTTGGCGATGGTCTGTTCCTGGACGAATTCGACCGCATAGGTGCGGCGCTGCTTGTCGTAAAGGTCCATCAGGGTTTCGTCGGTATTCCCCGCGATCACCTCGACCAGCTTGTCCGACAGGTTGACCGCATCCTGGATGCCGCCATTCAGGCCCATACCGCCGATCGAATTGTTCACATGCGCCGAATCGCCCGCCAGCAGGACGCGGTCGAGACGGAACGTCGCTGCGACGCGCTGATGCACGTTGTAGAGATTGCGGTGCACGATATCGTAATCGCTGTCGCGCTTGAAGAATTTCTGCATCTGGCCCTGGACGAAATCGTCCGCCAGCAGGGCGTCCTCGTCCGCTTCCGGATCGGCGGGGAACACCAGCCGCCACAGGCCGGGCGGGCCGTCGGCGGCGACCTTGAAGCAGTTGCACCATTCGTCCGGGTCGGCGATGTAGTTGCGGTATGACATGCCGCGCTCGGCTTCGAAATCGAACGGGGTCGACAACACCAGGAACCGTTCGGGCCAGGTGAAGCCCTCGAAATCGATGCCCGCGGATTTGCGCACCACGCTGCGCCCGCCATCGGCACCGATTAGCCAGTCGGCCTCGAATGTTTTCTCGCCCTCGGGCGTCTCGGCGCGGACGGTCACACTTTTGTCGGTCTGTTCCAGTGACGTTGTCCGGTGGTTGAACAGCACCGTCGCCGTGTCCTGCTGCTGCAGCCGGGCGAGAAAGATTTTGGCGAGCTTGAACTGTTCGCATTGCACGACGAACGGAAATTTCGTGTCCTCGGCCAGCAGCGCATGGTCGAACACGGCAACCTTTTCGCCGGTCGGCCGGTCCCAGAATTCGAATTTCTCGGCGACCAGTCCCTGCGCGATGACGTCGTCGATCACCCCCAGCCCGTCGAGCACTTCGAGCGTCGCCGGGTGGGTGGTGGCGGCACGCGGATCGTCATGCAATTCGCTGTTTTCATCCAGCACGACAACGCTGATGCCGCGCCGCGACAGCGCATAGGCGCAGATCAGGCCGACCGGCCCGCCGCCGGAAATCAGAACCTGGCTTTTATTCATAAAAAGGGTCTCCGGAAAAAAAGGGGCGCGCAAGAAGGAGTATGGTAGAAGATCTTTACGCGGGATCGTTTCTGGCCGCCTCCGACAAAAAATTACCACCAAGAACACAAAGTTTCCATTTTCCTTTGGGCCCTTGGAGTTCTCCGTGCCTTTGTGGTCGATCGTGTCCTCCTTTTCAATGTTTTCTTGGTAAAGCACTCTCACCCGGGGTGATGATGGTGTCCCGGCCCGGCGTTCTCTTAGTGCAGCCGCAAAAGATCGATGCTGTAATCGTTGCCGTTCGGCGTGCGCACGATGGTGTGGACGTGGAATTTCGCGGGCGCGTCATTGGTCAGGAACACGCCGGCATGGTGGTCGAATTCGATAAACGTCACCGGGCTCTGGATGCGGTAATAGAACGCGTCGTCTTCCGCGGTGCCGCCAATCCAGCAGAAATGGGTATCGGCGAGGTGTTGCTCGACGTCTTCCATGCGCGCGGCGCGCGGTCCGTCGGGCAGGGTAACGAGATAGGCATCCACCAGGTCGAGCAGGTCGCGCTGCTGGGTCCTGGTCATGGTGTCGGCGCGGAGGCTTTCATAGGGCACGATGCGGTTGTCCTGATAGGCGCCGCCAAGATGCAGGTTGTCGGCGAAATGGCGCCGTCCCTCGGGCAGGTCGCCGCCCATCATCGAATGGGCCACGATAGCGGCTTCGCGCTGGGTGTCGTCGAAGCCCTGCATCAGGGCAAGCCCGCCGCGCTCCTCGTCCTCGAACAACCGCATATTGCCGTATTTGCCGGTATCGTCATAGGTCGGCTCGGCCCCCATAAAGGCCGGGGTCAGCACCATCTGGTCGCCGATCATCAGGCAGTTGAGACAGAGATGATGGCCGAACAATTGTCAGCCCCAGGGTGCGTCGTGTGACGGCGCGCCGAACAGGCAGAAGATGAAGCTCCACTCGCCGAGCACCAGCGGCGCGCCGACCAGCCCGCCGAGGAACCCGTTTAGCCGCATCACCCTGCAGCCGCGTCAACAGGAAGAACCGCGGCCAGTTCAAGAAGGCGACGTTCCGGGGCCATGTCTGTCCCAAGGGCTCGTTACATGACGGTACGCCCCTCACGATTGCTGCGTGTTTTCCCTTGGCTTTCGTTCCGCCAAGTTTCTTTTTGCTGATCATGCGCGCGCCGACGACACTCGAACACCAAGCGGTCGGTGCAGCTTTCAGAAGCGTGGCGTGGAACATTAAAAAAGGAGCGGGCTTTCGCCCGCTCCCCGTCATCGTATGACTTCACGGCGGGAGATCAGTTCTCTTCGGCGATCAGCCGGTTGAGGATCTTTTCGTACTCGTTGGGACCCGCATCGATGCTGAGTTTCGCTGGGTTCGGGTCGTGGTCGAGCGAATCCTGCGCCACCTGCTGGGCAGCGATCACCGGCATGTCCTGGTCGGCGAAGGCGAAGGTACGCATCTTGTAGATCAGCTCGCGAATTTCCTTGTTGCGTTCGTCGTCGGTCTGCACGTTCCAGCGTACGGCGGCGTAGTAGTAATGCGTCGTACGGTCGGTTTCGGGCGTCAGCCAGTGCAGCGCCAAGTAGCCGGTGCCGTTTTCCCTGGGTTCGCCGACCTTGCAGGCGCCGAAATTGAGCAGCAGGTTCGAGGCAGGGTACCACGTGATCGACGTCCACTGTTTCCCGCGGGCCTGTAGTTCCGGATCGTCGGTGAACATTTTGATCATGCCGGGCGTTTCCGCATCCTCGGAAAAACGGGACACGGTGACGGTGTCGCCCTCGACGGTCACGTCCGGATCGGTTTCGGCGGTATCCGGATTGCCGAGGATGCCGGCATGGGTGAAGCAGATGTGACTGAGATCCAGCAGGTTGTCGATCATCAGGCCGTAGTGGCATTTCGCGTTCAGGTACCCGAAATCCGTGACGTGCAGTTTCGGGCTGTCGTCGAGGCAACTGTAATCCGGGATCTTGTCGAGATCGGCCGGCTTGTCGCCCATCCAGATCCACAACAGCTTGTGCTTTTCGACCACCGTGTAGCTCGGCAGGTGGAGCGCATCGGAAATCTTCTGGCTGCCATGCGGGTTGTGCACGCATTTGCCGTTGGGACCGAATTGAAGCCCGTGATAGATGCACTGTACCCGGTCGCCGGACTGAAGGGTGCCCATCGACAGCGGCACCTGACGGTGCGGACACATGTCGCGGATCGCGGCGATGCCGCCGTCTTCCCTGCGGTAGAATGCGACCGGCTCGTTGAGAAGCGTGCGATGTACGATCTCGCCCTCTTTCAGCTCCTCCGACGGCATGGCGACATACCACGTGTTCTTGAGAAATTTCGCGCGGGCCAGCGGCCGCTGCGTAAGCTCGTTATCGGGGTAGATCGTGGGTTCGATCCCGATCAGCGCCGGGCCGGAATTTGAATCAGGGGCCATGAGACTTTCTCCCAAACTGGAAATTATCGTTGAGTGTCGCATGCATATTTTCATTCTGAAGCGGAAATAGCAATCCGTGCGGTTCTCCGTGCGTGGGGAGCATATTTCCAGATCACCGAATTGGTCGAGCAGGACTATCGGATAAGAATTTTTTTCCCCCGGTTCTGTACCCGGGGTCCGCTTTTGCGGTTTGGGACTGCGTCGACTGTGGACCCCCGCCTCAGGGGCGCAGGATAGGAGTGGCTGGACCGACAGGAAGACCGTCTACGCCGCTTTTTGCCGCCCCTGGCGATAGGTCAGGCCCTGCTTCCAATCCGAATCCTTCGGGATCATGCCTTCGTATGACGCGAGGTCGCCGAGTGCGACCGAGCGGCCGGCGGCGCGGGTGGCGATGGCGGGATTACCGTCTTGGAAATCGTGGGCGGCGGCGATCATGACGCGGCGGAACTGGGCGACCGCGCCGTCGCTGACGCCGAGATAGTCCTGGGTGCGGTCGGCGATGGCGCCCATGGATTCCCACATCGCCATGTCCTGTGCGGGGATGCCGTAGATACCGGTGAAATCGCCGGTTTTCATGGCCTCGCGGTCCTGTAGGAAGTTGTTGTCCAGCGTGCGGAGTTTTCGGAAATTCCCGTCGATATCGACGCCGATCTCGGCGCCGCAGAATTTGCGCCATTCGTCCTGTTCGATGCCCTTGGTTTCGTGGAACGCAATCCAGTAGAACATCGTGTTGCCGTCATCCATGGGGATCAGCATCTGCGCCAGGCGGTACTGGTCGTTCGGCGGGATGATGACCGTGAACGGGGCGACGAAAAGCGTGCAGCGGATATAGTCGTGGATCTCGGGATCGATGATCGGCGTGCGGACGGCGGCGTAGTGAAAGCCGAAATCGGTTTTCTCGAGCCGGATGCGCGGCGCCTTGTCGCGTGACGGGCGCGGCCAGCTCGTCGCCGTCGCCTTGGCGTTGTCGACCTCCGCCGGCGGCATGTTGGTCGAATGCAGGCTCGACGAATGCGCCGAATCGATCGAGCCTTCGAGCACCTGCGCCCAGTTGCACGCGGTGTGAATCTTGACGATGGAAATCTTGTCGTCAGGGCAGTGGGCCCAGGACGGCGGCTCGAATTCGGCGATGGCATCGGCATCGCCCATCCACAGCCAGACGAATCCGCCGGATTCCCGTGTCGGATAGGATTTGAGCTTGGCCTCGGCTTTCAGCGCCTCGCCGGCATCGGGCTCGGACGGCATGTCCATCACGTTGCCGTTCACATCGAACTTCCAACCATGATACAGGCAGCGCAGGCCGCAATCCTCGTTGCGCCCGAAGGCGAGGGAGGCGCCGCGGTGGCGGCAGAATTCGTCGATCGCGCCCAGCTTTCCTTCGGAATCGCGGAACACCACCAGGTCTTCGCCGAGCAGGCGGACGCGGGCGGGCTTGCCGTCGATCTCTGCCACTTCTTCCGACATGCAGGCCGGGATCCAGTGGTTGCGCATGATGCCGCCCATGGCGGTATCGCCTTCGACACGGCACAAAAGGTCGTTTTCTTCGGCGGTAATCATGATGTATCTCCCTGTGTCTTGAAACTACTTAGGATACAAAGAATAGACTTTGGAAACTAAGAATATTGATCCCCGTTGTCAAGTCGGACTACACTGGACGCCGTACCATCCGGGAACGCATTATGGCGGACATAAAACTGAAATTCGGGATCGCCGGGCTGGGCCGCGGCTTCACCGTGATGCTGCCGACCCTGGCGCTGGACCCCCGGCTGGAGATCGTCGCCGCCGTGGATACGCGCCCCGCGGCGCTTGAGCGTTTCGAAGCCGATTTCGGCGGCACCGCCTATGACAGCGTGGCGGCGATGTGCGCAGATGCCGATATAGATGCGGTCTATGTCGCGACGCCGCATCAGTTTCATGCCGAGCACACGGAAATCGCGGCCCGCGCCGGGAAACACATCCTGGTCGAAAAACCGATGGCCCTCAGCCTGTCTGATTGCACGCGGATGATCGATACAGCGGCGGCGGTCGGGGTGCATCTCGTCGTCGGCCACAGTCATAGTTTCGATGCGCCGATCCTCGAAGCCCGCCGGCTGATCGCATCGGGCGCCTATGGCGCGCCGCGCCTGATCACGGCGATGAACTACACCGATTTCATCTACCGGCCGCGGCGGCCTGAAGAGCTCGATCCCGCGCAGGGCGGCGGGGTGGTGTTCAGCCAGGCGGCGCACCAGATCGATATCGCCCGGCTGCTCGGCGGCGGGCTGGTTGAGACCGTCTATGCGTCGACCGGCTCCTACGATCCCGACCGGCCGACCGAAGGGGCCTATACCGCGATCCTGAAATTCACCGGCGGGGCGGTCGCGAACCTGACCTATTCTGGCTACGGGCGGTTCGATTCGGACGAATTCACCTCCTGGCACGCCGAATCCGGGGCGGTGAAAAACCCTGAGAATTACGGCGCGGCGCGGCGCGTCCTGGCAGAGCTCGGCAGCCCCGCTGCGGAAGCCGCGCTCAAGGCCGACCGCGCCTATGGCGGGCCCGCCGGGGCCGGGGTGCCGACAACCGCATCGACGGATAAAACGCACGAACATTTTGGCCTGTTCGTCGTCAGTTGCGACCGCGGCGATATCCGCCCGCAGCCGGACGGCGTGCAGGTCTATGCCGACGATGCGAAAGAATTTCGGCCGTTGCCGGCGTCCGATGTGCCGCGCCGGGAAGTGATCGACGAACTCTATGCCGCTATCGTCGATGGCGTGGCACCGGTTCATTCCGGCGCCTGGGGCCGCGCGACGCTGGAAGTCTGCCGCGCGGTTATCCAATCGGCAAAGGAAGGCCGCGAAGTGTGGCTCGATCACCAGGTCGCGGTCGGAGGAGATATGTGATGGCGGGCACCGATACACAGGCGATCCTGCGACACTGGCAGGACGCGGTGCCGGATGACCGGCTCGCTCATCTGATCCGCGATGCCGGGCGCAGCCTCGGCCACCGGCTGGCGCCGCTACTGGCGGAGCACGACATCCCGTTCGGCCACTGGGTGTTCCTGCGCGTGCTGTGGGACCGCGACGGGCTGACCCAGAGGGAATTGAGCGACGCCGCCGGCGTCACCGAGCCGACAACCTTCGCCGCCGTCAAAGCCCTGATCGAAAAGGGCTACATCACCCGGCGCCACAATCCCGGGAACAGGCGCAAGTTCTATGTCTACCTGACACCGGCGGGCGCGGCGCTGCGCGATGTGCTGGTGCCGCTCGCCGAAGAGGTGAACCGTATCGCGGTCGACGGCATTCCGCCCGAACATCTTAGCATTCTGCGCGAGGCGCTGTTGAAAATGATCGCCAACCTGGCGGACGAGGAGCCTGTCTAGCGAAGGTTCAGTCGGCGGATTTGTTCGGCGGCCCAGGCGTTGCCCTGGTCGGCCGCGCGGCTGTACCAGCGCCGGTCCGCGGCACGGTCGTGCGCGAGGCCGTGGCCGTTCTCCAGCATTTCCGCATAATTGAGTTGAGCGATGGGATCCCCGGCCTCGGCGGCGCGGCGATACCGGGACGCCGCCTTGGCGTTATCGACCGGGCGGCCTTCGCCAAAGCAGTACATGCCCGCGACCGCGACCTGCGCCCGGATATCGCCCTGCCGCGCGAGGGCCGACCATTCGGCGAACGCCTTCGCGTAGCGGCCGCCGTCATAGGCCTTTGCGCCCGCCGCGAAATCGGCGGCGGAGACGTGCGTGCACATACAAAGTGCGGCAACGGTGAGGGCGAATAATCTCATGTCTCGAATATGAGACGCCTGTCCCAAATGCGAAACATGTTTTTTCTCACATTACGGTGTGGTTATTTGTCCTTGAGGGCGCCGAGCTGCTTTTTCAGTTCGACATAGCGCACGCCGTTCGGATCGACGAAATCGAGCAGTTTCGTCCAGCGCTTGCGGGCGGTCGCACGGTCGCCGGCTGAGAGCGCGAGCGCACCCGACAGCCAGAGGGCGCGCGGCTGGTCGGGGTCGCGCGCAAGGATTCGGTCGACCACGGGTTTCAACTCGGCCGCGGGCGGCGGCGCCGGTTCCGCCGCATTCACGATCGCCTCGGCATGGGAGACCAGTACTTCGACATCGTTGGGCCGTAGCGCCGCGGCGCGTCCATAGGCGGTCTTGGCCGCGACCTTGTCGCCGAGCACGGTGCGGGCGCGCGCAAGGCGCAGCCAGCCCGCGTAGTCATCCGGGTTTTCCTTCAGGCGCTCGGCAAGGCCGTCGACCATATTGCGGATCATCCCTTGGCGCTCTTCGGC
>Ga0315331_10002678_pt1 | contig 13461 bp, 12 predicted proteins | sample M160m34915metaG_FD_203456 | JGI IMG/M metagenome (GOLD analysis project Ga0315331, IMG submission 203456) | Ammonia-oxidizing marine archaeal communities from Monterey Bay, California, United States - M1 60m 34915 | ecosystem: Environmental > Aquatic > Marine > Intertidal zone | place: USA...
ATTGCTACTAAATTGGGCGATGACGCTGGGATAACCGGAGCTGCAGCTTTAGCTTATGACAACGCTTGATTATTTATGCGCCAAGGTGTTATCGATATAGGAAGTAACTCTGTTAAGCTGTTAATCGCAGATTGCATTGATGGTCAAATTTACCCTGTAGAAGAGACTAGTTGTCAGACTCGTTTAGGGCAGGGGTTATACGAGCACAGTGAGTTGCAACCTAAATCAATTGAGAGAACGGTCGAATCAGTAAGATGTTTCGTTAGATTTGCAGAATCTAAGAATGTTGAAAATTTAATTGTGCTAGCTACTAGTGCTGTTCGTGAAGCTCGTAATGCTAATCAGTTGATATCTGCGATTGATAAACCTGTTTCTATTTTAAGTGGTGCCGATGAAGCTCGGTTTTCTTTTGCTGGCGTTATGACATCTAGCCATTTATCAAAGAGTAATCTTTTAGTTGTTGATGCAGGTGGTGGTAGTACGGAGTTTACTAGTGGTAACCTAACTGGAGTAGATAGCCATATAAGTATTTCTTTGGGTTCAGTTAGGTTAATGGAAAGCTTTCCTGCAAGTGATAATCCAACATTTGAACAATTAAAGGCTTTACGAAACACTATTGATTCTAAACTTCAGAACATTGTAAGTAGTGATGACTGGAAAAGTAAGCCTAATTTGTTCTTAGTTGGGGTAGGAGGAATTGCGACCATTTTTGCCATGATGGAGCTTTCTATAGAAGATTTTGACCGTACGCGAATAGAGCAAGTTTCCTTATCAGCAGAACAGGTTGTTTGTTGGAGTGAAAAATTGTGGGGGCTATCGTTAACCGAGCGGCAAAAAATTAACGGTTTACCTGCTAATCGCGCAGATGTTGCGCTTTATGGTTGTATTATCTATGAGCGGATATTGTTGGGACTGCATTATAATAAGATTTTCATAAGTACCAGAGGGATTCGATTTGGAGCTTTAGTGGAAAATTTTTAACAAAAAAACTCGCCAAAACATCAATTCGTCTCTAAAAAATTCCCTACCACTGTCCCGTGGTGTAGTGGTAGCACAGCGCTCTTTGACAGCGTTAGCCTAGGTTCAAATCCTAGCGGGACAACCATTTCTTTTTTACCAATATCAACCTAACAGAAGGTTGAGCAGCTCAAATAAGAGTTGTATTTGCTCTTCAGAATATACTCCAAATGCCGTTAGTCCTATTGAGATAAGACTAATTATAGAAACAATCAGAATAAGAATTATAATCCTTAATCTGAGAGCCGTAGCGTTAAGCAGTTCGCTATGAAATTTTATCTAATGGGATTAAAAGAAGGCTGGGAATCACCGTTAAGTGAATATGCTAGATTTAATAGTGTTGCTAATTTTTACAATGAATTTAATTTTTTAATGAAGAGATCAGATGTTGAAAAGGGATTATTATTGAAATCTATAAAACCTTAATCAAATTAACTCTTAATTGATGGTAATTTTTTAAAATCCGACCAGATTGCGAGTGCATTCTTTGATGTTAGGATAACGCTTAGATTCTATATTATAATAGGCTTTTAATAGGTCGACTTCTATGCCGATATCATCTCGAATTTTGTTTAATGGCCAATCTAAATATTTCTCATATTCGATTTTAGCTAATGATTTACAATCTGAGATAAATCCAAGACGAACAGCGTCTTTGAAAATTTCTAAATCATCATCTGTGAAACGATAGCCTTTAGGGTAAATATGTTTTGTTAGAAAACCAAAGAGCCTTTCTTCAGTTGTCGTTACTCTATTGCTGCTTCCCATAGTGAATCCAAGTACAAAAGCTTCATCTTTAATCATTACACCTCGGCCTAAAAGAATATGAATATAATCATGAGTTTCTAAATTGGTTGCTCCATGAAAGATATCAATTCCCGGTAGATCAAATTTAGGGTTTTCTACCAACTGAATAATTAAAGGGATGTCTTCTTGTTCTAGGCCGAACTCGTCTAATTGCGAGTGTGCCTGTTTTAATGTTAGGTCCTCAGTGGAAAGTGGGACAAACCAGTTTTCGACTTTTTCTTGAGTAGTCATGTGAGATAAAAACTATTAGTAAAATAGACAAAGAAAAAAGAAAAGAAATGAAAAGGTATGGCCCGTCTTAGGGGTTAAAACAACGAAGCCCTATCATATGATAGGGCTTCGTTAGCTCAGGGGTTAGAGGCCAATCTGCCCCTTCACAATTAGAACAAACGGACGCTTAATGCGAACAAAGCAGCACTTGAGTAACAGTACCAACCAAGAAGATACAAATGCTGACTTTAAAAATTCGACCTTAATTAGAAGTAATATGTTCAATTTTTTTTATTTTTATTTTTTATAATCAACATTCATCAATAAATGCTTTGTTTATCAGTCTATAATTGAAGTTTTAACGTTTTGAAGCCAGAATGATTTTTACAATTAATGCGAATTAGGGATTTAAGAGTTCATTCTATTGCAATGGCTGACCCTCCGTTGCGTAGCAGCTATGGCCTTCACCAGCCATATGCCCTCCGTAATGTTGTTGAGATTGAGGGTGAAGATGGGTTGATAGGGGTATCAGAGACTTATGGTGGCGATGAGCCCGCAAAGGCATTGAAAGCAATTCGGAGTCAATTAATTGGGGCATGCCCCTATCGCTTGACGGGTGATTTAACTGGAATGTTAGAGGGGGGCGGAAGTGGTTTGAAGCGTTCTCAAACCTATAATGTCCCCGGAGAGAACCCCATTGATGCAGATGCTCGTACTTACTCTGCAATTGAAACTGCGTGTCTCGATTTAATAGGTAAGTCAGTCGGCAAACCTGTCTGTGATTTGATAGGTGGTCGAATTCGTAATAAGGTCCCATTTTCTGCTTATCCATTTTACAAGCATAGTGGTGGTGGAGGGGAAGGAGAAGACATCCGCAGTGATGAATATGGCGAAGCCCTTTCTCCAGAAGGCATTGTTTCCCAAGTTTCAAAGATGCGTACAAAGTATTCTTTTAATTCAATTAAATTTAAAGGAGGAGTCTTAGCGCCTGAAGTGGAGGTTGAGACTATTCGGCAACTTAGGCGATCATTAGGCCGATCAGTACCCCTTCGTATTGATCCTAATTGCGCTTGGTCAATTGAAACCTCTGTTTCGGTTGGTAAAGATTTAGCGGAAGAACTTTCTGAGGGGGGCTATTTAGAGGATCCTTGCGTAGGTCTAGATGGAATGAGTGAAGTTCGACGTCGGCTATTGTCAGATGGTATTGATACTCCTTTAGCGAGCAATGTTGCTGTGACCTCCTTTGGGGATATTCCTGAAGCAGTTAGGCTTGATGCGGTACAGATCGTACTTTGTGATCATCACTACTGGGGAGGGATGCGTCAGGTCCAGCAACTGGCGAGTGTTTGTAAAACTTTTGGAATTGGTTTGTCTATGCATTCTAATAGTCACCTTGGGGTATCGTTAATGGCTATGGCGCATGTGGCTTCTGCTACATCTCATCTAACATATGCCTGTGATACACATTATCCGTGGCAATCTGAGATTGACGAGATAGTTGATGGAGGCCGAATTCCTATTGTAGATGGATACGTCTCTATTACGGAAAAACCTGGTTTAGGTGTTTCACTTGATTATGATCAATTAGAACGAGGTAAAGAGAGGTTTAATAAATGTCCATATAGGAAACGTGACGACGAAGCTGAGATGCAAAAACATATTGATCCCAATTGGAAGCGGAGGCTTCCGCGCTGGTAGATTATATTTTTCAAAATGAGCCCAAAAAAACTATGTTCAAGTCTTACGGGTGTAATTGGATTTCCGGTTACTCCTTTTAAAGAGGATCATTCGCTTGACCTTGAAGGCTATCGCACAAATGTCAGTTACATGATGCAGCAATCGATGTGCGCGATTGTTGCTGCAGGTGGAACAGGTGAATTGTATTCGTTAAGTCCAGATGAAATAAGGAAAGTCGTTGAGGTTACAATTGATGAAGTAAAAGGAAAAATACCAGTAATTGCAGGGGTGGGATTTGCTGGAGGATTAGCTACAAAATTAGCAAGTCAGGCTGCTGATTGTGGAGCTGATGCAGTGCTGGCTTTTCCCCCTTACTATCCTAATGCTGAAATGGATGGATTGATAGATTACTATTCAAGTATCGCTAAGGCGAGTGGCTTGGGCGTTTTAGTTTATAGTCGAGATTGGGCCCATTTTACTCCAGATCAAGCCGAACAATTAGCTAATATACCTAACGTTGTTGCATGGAAAGATGGATCTGCAGATATTCGTAGGTACCAAATGATTCGTGAAAGGCTTGGTGACAAATTGCATTGGATAGGTGGGGCTGGTGACGATATGGTTCCTGCTTACTATAGTATTGGAATTAGAGTTTATACTTCAAGCATTTCAGCTGTTGCTCCAAAATTATCAATCAAACTTCATGAATTAGGTGCGGCTCAAGCTGTTGATGAATTAAATCAGATTGTTAAAGAGCATGTAGTGCCGCTTTATGCATTACGAACCAAGCGAAAGGGATATGAAGTCTCTGCAATGAAGGCTATGCTAAATATGATTGGACTCCACGGCGGAATAGTGAGGCCTCCTTTGGTTGAGGTGTCTGAAGCCGAGAAAAAAGAGTTGCAGAATATTCTCGAGGGATGGCGTAAAGCTGATTTTCTTGATCTCTAATTTCACTGATCAATGAGCGCCGCAATTCTTGCGACAATTCTATTTTCCTTGTCGGCTGTTTCCGGTAAACGCTTGTCTCATTATCTTACTGCAGTTGAGGCAAATTTGATACGTTTTATTATTTCAGCAATTCTTCTTGGGGCATACTCAAGTTTTTATGGAATTGGTTTAGGAGGAGGAGCGTTTGTGATGTTTTTTATTAGCGGGATTATTGGTTTTGGGGTAGGCGACTATGGTTTATTTAGGGCATACAAAATTATTGGTTCACGTTTAACCATGATTATGACGCAATGTCTCGCTGCGCCATTTGCTGCGACTGTTGAGTGGCTATGGTTGGGTTCTGAGCTATCTTTCGGGCAAGTTTTAGCTGGGGCAGGGATACTAGTCGGGGTTTCTTTGGCATTGTCGCCTAATAAAACATTTCAAATAGATAAGAAGCTTTGGAAGACGGGTGTTTTTTGGGGGTTCATATCAGCTTTTGGTCAAGGTTTTGGAGCTGTTCTAAGTAGAAAAGCAGGCATGATGGTTGATACTGGTGTTTCAATAGACGGATTATCGGCGGCCTATCAGCGAGTTCTAGGTGGCTTAGCAGTGATGATGTTTCTTTTTATTGCGCAAAAAATTATTGGTTATAATCGGAGTTCTGATAGTTCGAGAATTGATCTATCTTCAGCGAGTTTTAAGTGGATCTTTTTTTTAGTTTTAGTAAATGCTTTATGTGGGCCAACACTAGGGGTTGGAGCTTATCAATGGGCTCTGAATGTAAACGATTTGCCTGCTGGAATTGTACTATCAGTTGTTGCATTATCGCCTCTTGTAATAATTCCTTTTTCTATAAAATTTGAAAATGAGAGGCCAACATTAAGATCTTTGATTGGTTCAGTAATTGCCGTGATAGGAGTCATCATAATGACTAATATGGTTGAATAATAATTGAATTATGTTCAATGGAAGTGCCTAGAATATTAATCATCCGTGGGGGAGCGATAGGAGATTTTGTTCTGACGCTACCAGTTATGTCGGCTCTTTGTGAGCGTTTTCCTAAAGCCGATTTAGAAGTTCTTGGTTATCCGCGAATTGCTTCATTGGCATTATCTGGAGGATTAGTAAAAGCCGTCCATGCAATTGAGTCTCCAGAGTTAGCTATGTTTTTTTCTCAGAATTTAGCGGCTGATATAAAATGGAGAAAATTCTTTTCTGGATTTTCAATAATAATTTCTTATTTATACGATCCCGATAAAATATTTGAATCCAATGTTAAATCATGCGGGGTGCAGCAGTTTATTGCGGCCCCTTACCGACCGGATGAAACAAAGTTAATTCATGCTAGTAAACAATTTTTACAACCTTTGGATATATTAACAATTTTTGACGCTGATCCTGTTTCAAGACTTTCAATTCCGGCTGATACATCTTTAGAAAGCTGCCTTGCCATACATCCCGGAAGCGGTAGTGATAGTAAGAATTGGATGGAAGAGAATTGGAGGGAGTTGGTTGAATATATGCTATATAATACATCCCTACAATTATTGTTAATTGGGGGTGAGGCAGAAGGAGAAAAGCTTCAAAGATTGGTTGATGGGTTGCCAGTTGATAGGATTGAGATTAATCAGAATATTCCACTAAGCTGTCTTGCTGAACGATTATCAAGATGTTGCGGATATATTGGTCACGATTCGGGAGTTACTCATATTGCTTCTGCCCTTGGTTTGCCAACTTTAGTTCTTTGGGGGCCAAGTTGCGAAGTGGTTTGGAGACCCCTAGGCGAAAGAGTTCGAATATTGAATAGAAACAATCAATTATCGAAAATAACAATTAATCACGTCGTTGACGAGTTGAAGGCACTAAAAATAGATCTGACTTAGTGACTATGAATGGAAATTGTATCTATACTGTTATTAGGACTAGTTTTAATTTCGACAAATTCTGCTGGGGCACCAATTTCAAAGCTATTTTTTAAGCTCATAAATTTAGCAGGAATAGTACTGTAGTTTTTCCATATGACCTGCCAATCACATCGAAGCATCTCTGATGCGTAGTGAATACAATTAATCGGGGTTAGTGCAGAACCTGCTAGATTAGATGTGCCGGGCAAGCGAACGATTTTTTCAGTCCCGACTTCAAGTTCAAGATGGCCGAATTGATATTTTCCAGGAGCAGAACCTGCCGCAGCCATGGCATCTGTTGTATAGTAAATTGAGTTGTTATTTATTAATCGATGAAGAATACGAAATAAAGTTGGGCTAACATGCCAACGATCAGGTATTAAACTGTATGTCAGACTTCCATTATCAAGTGCTCGCCATAATATGTTGTCATCTCGTCTTAATTCAGTAGGACACCCGTTACCCAAATGTGTAAATCCTGTTTGGCCTCCAGAGGTTACCCGTCTTATTATATTTTCAGTTGCATTGGTGTGACCAATTGAGACTTGAAAACCTAGTTCGCGTGCTTTTGAAAATGCAGCCAATCCGCTTTCAATTTCAGGAGCCATTGTAAGCAAAACTGGATCTTTCCCAGTAATTTCTCGGATTTTAGTTAATCTTGCTTCGTTTGGTTCGAGCATTAAATTCGAAGGATGAGCCCCGCAGTAACCATTTTCGGTTGATAAAAATGGTCCTTCAATATGCCATCCTACGATGTTTTTTTGTAGTTTTGTGTTTCGGTCGCGTAACTGTTTAGCTTTAGATAAGCGTTTGATCATCAATTCCCATTCACTTGTAATAAGTGTGAAGAAAAATTTATTACACCCTGAATTTTCAAGTTCAGAAGTCGCATGTATTAGCTGCTCAGAACTTAGTTTGTCTTGTTGAAAGTCTACTCCAGCAAAGCCATTGATTTGTAAGTCAACGAGAGGAGGTCCGATCCATTTGTTTTGATTAGGGCTTTTATCAGTCGTAGTAAGTTCTGTAATTACTCCTTTGTCCCATCTGACAATAACAGGTTTGCGATTTAGTATATTCCATGCATGTACTTCGCCGCTTGGCATGGTGAAAACTATTTTGAAAAGGCTTCAATGAGTGTTAGGAAAACACCTGCAGTGACCGCTGAACCAACAACACCAGCAACGTTAGGTCCCATTGCAGCCATGAGCGGATTGACGCGCCCATTGGTTTTACTGGAAACAAAAGTCTGAACAACGCGAGCTGCCATAGGAACTGCGGATACACCAGCTGCTCCGATGCAAGGGTTAATTTTTTTACCTTCTGATAGAAATACGTTAAGTAGCTTTGCGAAAAGTATACCACCTGCAGTGCTTAAACAGAAAGCCACCATGCCAAGTGCTAGAATTGCTAGAGTACTCCCTTTAAGAAAACCGGTTCCCTCCATCGTAGCCCCAACAACTAGTCCAAGGAATATGGTGACAATGTTAATGAGAGGCCCACTTGCAGTCGAACTAAGGCGTTGAGTCACACCAGATTCGCGAAGTAGATTGCCGAACATTAGCATTCCCAGTAATGGTCCACTAGCTGGTATGAATAATACGGTGATTAGGCAAGTTGCGATCGGAAAAATTAGTACAGCGGTTTTGGAAACTGGACGCGACTGAGGCATATCGATTTCGCGTTCTTTTTGAGTTGTCAAAGCATTTATTATAGGGGGCTGTATAACCGGGACAAGAGCCATATAACTATATGCAGCTACAGCCACAGCTCCCAAAAGGTGTGGCGCTAACTTTGCAGTTAGAAAGATTGTTGTAGGTCCATCCGCACCACCGATAATACCAATAGAAGCTGCTTCTTTAATGGTAAAGCCAAAGAAGTAGGTTGCCCCTAACGCGGCAAAGAAAATTCCAATTTGCGCCGCAGCCCCTAATAGAAAAGTAATGGGGCGACTCAAAAGGGGACGGAAATCCGTCAACGCACCTACCCCCATAAAAATAATTGGGGGCAATAATTCTGCCTTTGAGATGGCGTTTTTATAAACAAATGCAAGGAGGGGCCACTTTCCACCTTCTTCAGGCGTAGTATAAGCACTCATGTCTGCTCCGGGGAGGTTTGCCATGATGGCGCCAAAACCTATTGGAATGAGAAGCAATGGTTCGAAATTTTTCCTAACAGCAAGAGTTATTAGAATGCCTCCGACTATGAACATTACTATATTTTGCCACGCTAAGCTAGTTTCACCGCCAAAGCCTGAACTTTCGATCAGTTTTTCGAGAATTTCCATATTAAGCCTCGATCGTCATGATTGGTTTACCGGCTGACACTTCGTTGCCGATTGAAGCATGAACTGCTGATACGCGGCCTGCGCATGGTGCTTTTACGTCGTGTTTGGCTTTCATTGCTTCTACTGCTGCAACTACCTGTCCTTGAGTAACCACGTCGCCTGCCTTCACATTAACTTCTACAACTTCGACATTTCCTTCAAATGGTGAGAAAATATCTTTCGTTTGCCCTCCATTAGATAGTGTAACTGCTGTTTGATTAGGTGTAGTTGGTGATTTGCTTGAAGCTGGAGGTTCAATTACAACCTCGTAGGTGCGAGTGTTGTTGCCTTCAGTGACGGTAACAGAAGTTTTTGTTGGGGTTGTGATGGAATTTGTTTTTTGGTTTCCACTTTCTTCCTTCTTAAGAGGTAAAGTTATTTTAGATCTTTTTTCAAGAAGTCGGATGCCTTCGTTTAATTCCATGTTTTTTCCTGGAACAATTGCAGCAGCAACAAGGAATTTATTTTCATCTGTAATTTCGATCCCTCTTTCTTTTAGGGCGTTTTCTGCTTCAGTTAGTGTATCCGGAGCTTCTTCTAATGGGTCGCCATCAAAAGGAGGTAATTCGAGTTTTTCGGAAGCAATTTTAACGACCTCGGGATCAGGGGGTAGCGGTGGGCGACCAAAGTAACCAAGAACTGACTTTCCATATCCGGCATCGATTTTTTCCCAGCGCCCATGAAGAACATTGTTAAAAGCCTGTAACCAGTATTGCTGGCTACCTGGGGTGACACTTGTCCATCCGCCTCCAGCGCGCACTACCTCTGGGAATTCTGCGAGTACATCACTGTATTTATCCAGTATTCCAGCCGATTTCATCATATGAACATTTGGGCCGATAGCTCCGCCAGGCATCGGAAAACCTACTACACGAGCATCTGCTGATGTAGTAACAGGATTGAATTCGTATTCGCTTAAGCTTTTGTTTAATAGAGATTCTATTTCGTCCATTTTGCTTGGATCGATATCGAGACTGAAGCCAGTTCCTTTTAAAGAGTGAGCCATCGACCGAACATCTGGTTGTGATGTTCCCGAGGCAAGCGGACGAACGGCCAAGTCTATTCCGTCTACACCTCCAGCAATTCCTGCCATGTAGCAAGCTACAGCCGTTGAAGCAGTGTCGTGAGTGTGTTGTACTAATGGTATTTCAGGAGGTAATATTTTTTTGATTCCTTTTGCTGTCTCATAGCATGTTCTAGGACTAGTGGTGCCAGATGCATCTTTAAGGCAAACTGAGTCGAATTGAATATCTCGTTTTAGGAGGTCCCTAACAATACCGATGTAAAAATCCGGAGTGTGAGCCTTGTCAGACTTAAAGGGTAATCCCATTAGAGCAACACATACTTGATGATGCATTCCTGAATCAACAATTGGTTGACCAGTTTTAACGAGATTGTCGACGTCATTCATGAAGTCAAAATTACGATCAATCGTTGTGCCATGCTTTCTCATTAGCTTGGCTTGTAACGCTAGAGTTGTTGTGCGTTGGGTGGTTAATGTAACACCCGATACCGATCTAGTAAGTATTTGAAGATCAGCATCCGGTCCAACTGCTTTTCTAATCTCTGACATGCAAAAGAAAGGATTCTCCCCCACATAAAAAAACGGTGCCTGAAAACGAGCGCCTCCTCCAAATTCAAAATGTTTTATTCCTGCAGCAGCAGATGCTTCGATAGCTGGAAGTATATCTTTTAGTCTAGTCTTGCCTCCGAAGACACTTTGAAGTCCGTCACGGAAGGGTGTAAACATTACCCTTATTTCTTTTTTGTTTTCAGAAAAGATCATTGAGTTAAAGAGGAGTTATAAAATTAATTTTTTAAATATCACTTAATTTCTCGAATTTCCGAAATACGACAGTCCGGAAATGTTTTGGCCAAAGCCTGTCTAACGGCTTCCTCAGCAGCTGGGTCAGGTAGGTCAGCAGCACGAACAGGGAAAATTTTGCAAATGAAGGAGATTGAGCCCGCGAGTAATGAGAGAATTGATAGAACAGCAACAAAAGCAATGCCGCATATCAATATTAGAGGATCTTCCATTGTGTTTTTTAGTTAAATCTAAAATTGGGTGAACAATTTACGTCAATCTAATGAATGTTTTAAGTCCTATTTTGAAATATTTTAAGAACTCCGTTTATCTGAGGTTAATAAGAGTATCTTTTTTAGCAAATTTATCGTTAGCTTCGGGGTAATCTAGTGTGTAGTGAAGACCTCGGCTTTCCCTACGGTTTAGGGCGCTTTTGACTATTAGCTCGGCTACAGTAGCAAGATTTCGAAGCTCAAGTAAATCGCTAGTTACAGTGAAATCCCAATAATAATCAGATATTTCTCCTTGTAAATTTTTGACTCTTGTTAGAGCTCTTTCCAGTCTTTTAGTTGTTCGCACAATCCCAACATAGTCCCACATTGTACGGCGAAGTTCATCCCAGTTATGAGAGACGACTACCATTTCGTCGGCATCGATGGCTTCCCCAGAATGCCAATCTGGCAAGTTGGTATCTATCTGGGGGGCTGGGTTTTCTAAACAATGCTTAGCAGCACGATGTGCGTAAACTAATGCTTCTAATAAAGAGTTGCTTGCTAGTCGGTTAGCACCATGAAGGCCAGTGCATGAAACCTCACCAATTGCATAAAGACCATTTATGCAGGTTTCTCCATTTCTACTGACTTGAACCCCCCCGCATTGGTAGTGAGCTGCGGGAACAACAGGGATTGGTTCTTTTGTGATGTCCAATCCGAAACTTAGGCATGTTTTATATATATTGGGAAAACGTTCAATAATGTACCGCGCTGGTTTATTAGTGATATCTAGAAGAACATGATCATCGCCTGTACGTTTCATTTCGTTGTCAATTGCCTGGGCAACTACATCGCGTGGAGCGAGCGATTTGAGTGGATGTATTTTTTCCATAAACCGCTTACCATTAAGGTTGATTAATTCTGCTCCTTCGCCTCTTACAGCTTCACTTATAAGAAATGATTTGGCCTTTGGATGGTATAGGCATGTAGGGTGAAACTGAACAAACTCCATGTTTGATATTGTTGCTCCAGCCCTATAAGACATTGCTGTTCCATCTCCAGTAGCGATATCAGGATTAGAGGTGTATAAGTAGACTTTGCCGCATCCTCCAGTAGCAAGTACAACTGTGTTAGCTGAGTATGTTTCTACTAACTTAGTCTCATTATTTAATACATAAACGCCAACACATCGGTTTAATTTGGAATGTCCTAATTTTTGAGTAGTTATAAGGTCAATGGCAAATTGATTTTCAAATATATGTATATTTTTATTGGAAGCTATTGAATCAAGAAGTGATCGTTCGATTTCTCTTCCAGTGATATCTTTGGCATGAAGAATACGTCGGTTAGAGTGTCCTCCTTCTTTTCCTAGATCGAGTTCGTGATTTCCACCTTCAGTTTCTCGTTGTGAGAATTTCATTCCAAGCTGAATTAGTTCTTTTACTCGATCAGGACCTTCTTCGACAATGCCTCGGACGATTTCTTCATTACAAAGTCCGCTTCCAGCAGTAATAGTATCTTGAAAATGGCTCTCAAAGGAATCTTCTTTACTAGTTACAGCAGCAATTCCTCCTTGTGCATAATTTGTATTTGATTCCGTGCGATTTTTTTTTGTTATGATTGCAACTTTGCCTATATGAGCAACTTTGAGTGCGAATGTTAATCCTGCAATACCGCTTCCAAGAACAATAAAGTCAAATTTTTTTGGATAATTACTCATGAGTTTTGATTACAATCTTCCATTGTCAATCAGTCGTGTTTTTCCTAAATAAATTGCAATTGCCATATGAGTTCCTCGTTGGACTTTTTCCATTGGTTCTAAGGAGTTCGGATTGAAAAATTCTATATAGTCTAAGGTAGCTGTGTGTTTTTTAGTAATATTTTTTTTAAGTCTTTTTAATAGAATATTAGTTGAGATAGGAGTTTTCCTCTTGCGAACAATATTTTTTGCTAAATTTATTGTTTCAATAAGTATTGTTGCTTCGGCACGTTCGCTAGAGTTTAGATAGCTGTTACGCGAGCTCATAGCTAATCCATCTTTTTCACGAATTATTGGAGCTATAATAATTTTAACGGGGAAGTTGAGATCTTTGACCATGCGCTTAACAATAGTAGCTTGTTGCCAGTCTTTTGCCCCAAATACAGCAGCATTAGGTTGAATAATATTAAATAGCTTTGCAACTATAGTTGTAACTCCTTTAAAATGGCAAGGTCGGGACTTTCCTTCCATTGCTTTACTGAGCTGTTGTTCGTTTACAAAAGTGCTATACTCATGACTGTACATAGACTGATCTTTTGGAGTGAAGACGCTATCGACTTTAAGCCGTCTACAGTGATTAAGATCAGCCTTCATGCTTCTTGGATATTTTTTTAGATCTTCTTTTGGGCTAAATTGTGTCTTGTTTACAAAAATTGTTACAATTACCAGTCCCTCTTCGCCAACAATTGAACGCCCTTTTTTAATTAGGCTAAAGTGACCTTCATGAAGATTGCCCATTGTGGGAATGACAACAATATTTTTTTGGCTTAAAGAAAGAGTTTTCTGCCTTAAGGAGGTGATTGAACTATAGACTT
>Ga0315331_10002681_pt1 | contig 13458 bp, 26 predicted proteins | sample M160m34915metaG_FD_203456 | JGI IMG/M metagenome (GOLD analysis project Ga0315331, IMG submission 203456) | Ammonia-oxidizing marine archaeal communities from Monterey Bay, California, United States - M1 60m 34915 | ecosystem: Environmental > Aquatic > Marine > Intertidal zone | place: USA...
CGGTTGTAGCCGATTGATGTTCGAAAGGTTTAAACATAATAATCATCCATGAGGGTCTATTATATTAGCATAGCTAATATTAATGCTCAAGAAAAACAATAGGTTTTTTGCTAGACCAGCAGTATCCACATGTCGCGCAACTTGCTGTTTTTCCTAACTGTTCTGGGCAAACTACCTGGTTCGTGGTACGCGGTTCGTGGTCCACAAGTGCTATAAAATCAGTCACGTTTTGGTCTTCATCTGAGTACCGAATCTGCCACCGATCTGGGTATAAATTGTTGAGTTGCCCGATGGCAGTACCAATATCAGATTTGAAGGGCCAGTGAGTGTATCCAAAGGCATTTAGGTTAGGGAAGGTCATCAACATCTTCTTCCAGAACTCTACATACTCTTTGCTGTAGAAGTCACCCAGTACATGCAGCCTGACAACAAAACCTGAAGGATGTTTGACTGAAAGGCCCATGAGTTGAGCTTTTAATAAGGTTAAGAAGTTAGGGTCAGTATGATCAAAGCGGTGTGCGAAAGGCATATTGTTACCATAACAAATATCCCATTGACTGCATGAAGTAGGGCAGGTAGCTCGTTCTTCTAAGGTAAGAGAGTACATCGTCATACCTTTCCACTTCTTGACGGTTACTTTATCGCCGAGCTTTTTGTTTTGCTTTCCGCGTTTTAGCATGTTTATCGACGCGGGCTTTACTCCTTTTTTGTACCTTGTCTGAGGCTGTTGAAACTTCCTGTTTAACATCGCCATTCTTCCATTGGTTAATTCTAAGTATTAATTCAAACGCCAGCTCCGAGCGGCCTTGTAAATATCTACTGGTTCCGCTCGTAACTAACTCCATGTCACGTTGATCGTTTTTGGCAATGACACCAAGATCATCGTGTAATTCCTTTATGAAATCTGTTTCATTCATCGCTACTCCTTGGGTCATCGCCCATCGAGTACCTGAGATACCAAATTGCTTTTTGCTTGTCTTCTTTGCTAGCGGTATGCTTTTTATTCATACGCCACAAGTATTTGAAGGCAGCAATTTCAGCATACTTCTCAACAGCTTTGGGACCAAAGACTTGTGCCATCGCATCAATGCATTCAACAGTTTCAAGAGCGTAATGTGTTGGTTGATGGACATTGTCTAATTTCATAGATCTCTCCTTATAGGGGTTACATTTGATGTGGTTTCAATAACAACTCGAGCACCGCAAGACAGTATTGGTTTATCTGTTTCGCTGTACCTCACACGACAAGGACCATCAATGATGACATCATGGGCGTATGTATTTGTCTTGCCACTTTTAACTGTAATAACTGGCTCATCAAGATTGTTCTTATGGTTACTTTTAATCTTATGTTGATTGACATGTATATAAGTCTTAGCCATATGAGCCTCCTATAGTTTTGATGGTGGTACAAGCACCCAGTCAATCTTGCGATAAGGAAACTTAGAGATCCTGACAAGACGTAGTTGCTCGCGGTACATGGTTTTTTTGAGAATAAATAATGTGACTGAAACGATAAGGCCACCAACAAGAGCTGCCATCATGCCGCTGTATGTACCTGCAAGAGCATACATAAGTAGGGCAGTGACGAAGATGTCGATGAGTATGTCGTAATTGATAACCTTGCGTATACCGAACTTAAATATCAGAAACAGTAGACCCAATGCAGAGACGATCCCGGCAGTAATCATATAGCACTCCTATTAATGCGACGGTTATAAATACAATTTCAAGTACGGTAAAAATATTGAAGATTGTCCTAATCATATAAACTCCATATAAGTAAGGTGAAAGAAACAAGTAAAGTTACTGCTAGTAAAAATACATAAAAGCTGATTTGAATAGCTGTAGTTAGGATTGAAAAAACAACTGATAAGGCAAGTGCGGCTAATAGGCCAAATAGAATAGTCTTCATGCGGCGTCTCCATACTCTAATTCAACTGGGTCTGTAAGTTCCTTGTCGTAGAACATTTCATGTTCACAACACTTAGATACATACTGTATGTTTACATCATTACTTACGCTGCCCCAGAACTCAGTTACTCCGTATCCGAAATCAACGCTGGTACCTTTACAGGCTTTTTCACAATGTCCGCAAAACATATTATCCTCCTTGGATTATTCAACACCCCACCTGCATTGAGGCTCATCACCTTTACGGTATGAGCACCAACGACAAGAGTTTTTGCTTGGTGTTGGATCGAAATCTGTTTCTGTTGTCATTTTAATTGCGCGTTTATGCCAACTTGGTGCGAACACCATAGCTTGCTCTCGCGTGTATTGTTTGACTGTGGTTTCGTTTTGATCTAAATACCAAAACTCAACATTCACAAATTCAAGATGTGGGTATCTAAAGAATGTGCCAATGGCGTAAAGTAAACCTTGTTGGCCATGACTGACTTCGTTACCAAATTTCTTACCAGTCTTGTAGTCAATTACTCTGGCACTTGTTTCGTCTTCGTTGACAAGTGCATCAAGTTTGATACGTGCCCAGGTTGCTTTTTCCATCCAGCCGACTGTTTTCCAGTCGAGATCAAATCCCCATTCGCCTTCGAGTTCTACCTTGGCATCAGCATATAAGTCACGAAGTTCTTCGAATTGGGATTTGAATTTCTCGAGTTCTTTTGGTAGTTCGCCGATGGTGGCATTTACATAATCTTCTGCTAGTTGGTGTATATGTGTACCACGATCGGCTGCGGGGCCGCTTGGTTCTTTAACACCTTTAACTCTACTGATGTAGGTTCGGTAAGGGCACTCTTCAAATACTTTAAGGGCTGAGTATGACCAGGCCCTTACTTGTCCTAATTCATCTGGTTTTTCAAAGTCGTTTACTTTTTTTATGTCTGGTCTTGTGTCTTGTACTAGGTTAACCATATTTTTCCCTTTAAATATGAGTACAGCTAATACTAAGCTGCAGCAAGAAGTTTCTTATCGGCATCGTCGAAATACTTCTCGATGACTTCCTGGTGCCTTTGATCATCCATCTCCCAATGAGTGACGATACCTCTAACTGGGTTAGCATCTCGTCCTGCATTAGGAACTCTTCGTCTTTCCTTGGTTAATCCACATCGTTCAGCTCGTTTAGAAAATTCACGTTGTGACATCCTGTCTTCAGTTAATACAAGATATACAATTCGTAGGTGCTCGAGTTGTATAATAGAAAACTCGTCGTCTCTTTCTGCAATCCAAGCCTTTACAAACCTTTGAGCAGTTAGTATTTCTTGTCCTTGCATTACATTAGTAAGTTCCATATCAAGAAGATCTATAAAGAATTCTAAGTTGCCTTGTTTAACTGCGGCAAAGAATTCTTCCATGACACTCATTGTGACTTGTGCCATTTGCGCTTTTGCATTATTGGATATTGGCGTTCTTACTAAGCGCTTATCAACTTTATATGTAGCGAGAATTCCAGCAAATCTCGGTAACTCTTTTTCTATTGAATCAATATTGCCTATAACCTCTGGGTAGACTTGTTCTAACTTTTGTTCTTGGCGAGGGGCTATGTTATAGCGACGGTCGCCTTCTTCGATTTTTACCGCATCCATTCTGTTTGTTAAGAAGATGAAGTTAGTGTAGTTGGGCATTTCTATTTGATTGCTTCTCATAGCCCGTATTGTCATTGTGTTTTCTGTAATAGCATTTTTAAGTTTATCCGCAATCTTCATAGTTCCTGATGAGGCTGAAGCCATGTGGAATTCATCAACAACTAAGAACAGAGCTTGTCTCATATATAAATTAAACTGCTCTTCAATATTCTGTAGTGCTCGCATTGGTACATGCTCATCACCAAACAAAGGTCGTAACACTTTTGTATAGAAGATACCTTTACCTGTACCTGGCACACCTTGTAATACCCAAGCCGTCATAGCCTTTTTCCTAGTCTGGAAAACATAGGCAAGCCAGTTTGTGAATGCCTCTAACTCTAAATCAGAACCACCAAGTATGTGTTTCATAAGCTTTGAGATAAGAGGGCACTGCTCGGATACTAAATCTGAGTTACCCATACCTAAATTTTTAGCTGGCTTATCAGGGTTCAACATGTATTCGGTCTTGCGGTACATGTTGACGTAGTAGGGCACTGTCGTTAAATTAATCGCATCCTTTGTAGCTGTAGGGTCAAATGTCACTCTTGCATCTGGTATGAAGTCAGGCTTAGGTCTGCCATGAGACCGTAAGAAGCCTTCAGTGCTAGATGAGTTGCAAGGTAATAAAGGAAATTCTTTAGTAAACTGATTCAGATTAGGATCAAATACACCGTTGTAATAAGTATCGGTGTAGTAGTCACGAAGAACAATCGGTTGGTTCGCTCTACCTTGTTTGTCTAGTCTTTCACTGTAGTGTTCAAATAGTGTTGCATAAAAATCAGGATCAACTTTCTCTATTGACCAGATAGGTTCACCCTTAAAGTTGTACATGTAAGTAGGATCTTCAATCCTGAAAAAGTATGCATTGCTGTCTCCACCATTCACATTACAGTGGACAAAGTCAGTATGCGAATCATCGTGGATCGTTATTGACATTCGATCTGGGTTTTGGAGTATTTCCTCTGTTTTATTACCTACAGTTGCTATGGTTATTTTTTCTTTCTTTGCGTTGAACCCTTTCTCTTTTCTTAAAGCATTTTTCTTATCAGTAACCAATTGATTTACATTTTCAGGACTAAGATCACCCATGAGCTTAGCTAAATCAACTGCATCATGTTTCCCGGCATAACGCACGATCCGATCTTGGGGGGTAAGAAACGGATCGGCGCCTGGATCTTCAAAGGTAGGAGGTGCAATGAAGATTAGTTTGGAGTTATCAGCTACTGATATGTCAATGGGATATTTCAATGAATGCCCATTTGCCGATAACTCAATTTGATCGCTAAACATGTTAGACATGAAGTTAGCGGATTGTAGCCAGAGCTTTATAGCTTTGGCGGGTAAAGCGTATGATAAAAGGATAAAGATATGTAGAGATACCTTTTTACCTTTCAATCCTAAACTGGATGATGCTTGAGCTATATAGCTCACACCATTAAATGGTTCTGGTAGCTCATTTAAAACCTGAGCGGTAAGCCTTTGTATGTCGTTGCTGTTGACGTTGTTTAAGTCAACATAACCAGGTAGTTCTAGGCCATCTACATCTAAAACGAGTAGGTTGCTGTACGCAACGCGGTCACATTTACCAGCTCTGCTTTCGTCTTTGAGTGCGCGTTTAAGTGGTCCTTTGAGTAGACAATGACCTTTATCGCCATGAGATCTAATAAAGCTCTCAAGATCCTTTAGTCCGGCATTGTCTATTGATATTGTTTGTTTGTGCGAGGTAACGTGCTTTACGTTTGGATATGGTTTTGAACCCTCGGATGAGTAGTTCTTACTCAAACGTAATCCATTACTAGCTTCGAGGAATGTGACTTCCATTGGCCCTCCTACAGGTCAATTTTGTGCCTTACAAGATATGAGTATTACTAATACTTGCAGGTATAAAAAAGTTAGCTTGCTTCGCGGAGTTGGTAGATCTCTTCTCGATCAATCTTCACGTTGCTGTCAGCCTCAAAGGTCAAACGAACTTGATTTTTATCTATTCGTGTGACTTTAACGCTGGTCAAAATACCTTCGTCATTATGAATGACAACGGTCTGCTCTTTTTTTCTGGTTAATACTAATCTGGACATATTATTTACTATACCGTTTGTCATAGCCGCCTTCCGCATTCAAGGGGAGATTGGTTGCCCAATCGGGTGGCGTACACATGTGATTGATGAGTTTTTCCATTATAGCATGAGGTTCTTTATCGGTGCTAAGAAAAACGATCTCATCATGTACGGTTAGTACAATATCTCCAGCCAATGTTTTGTCTCTTTGAATTCGCAACATGCCGTCTGTAATAATTATCCTCGAAAGTGCTTGCACGACATTCTCGGTAATCTTTCCACCCCATGTTGTTTCTTTCTTCCTTTGTTCGTAAGTTAATGTGCCTTTGTCAATCGTTAGATTGTTATATTTAAGGGCAAGTTTATTTGGTAAATGAATGGCATTATTTTTAAACAACAAGCAACGCCATTGTTCTTCAAATCTCGGGTTTAGAGTCTGTGTTAGTTTGTCTTCTAAGCGTTTCCAAAGTAGTGGTATTTGCGGAAAGTTCGTCCTGTAACCTGATACTACCTTGTGGGCATCTGCCTGAGCCATTTTCATAGCTGGGCCCATCGCACCAGACTCGATTGTGTACTGGAATTTATTGACACCCATACCGTAGCCAAGCCCAAGTACGGCTGTCTTTCCTACAAAGCGTTCAACTGGATCATCATTTTTGTTGATTGGACGCTCGTATATTTTGGTGGCGAAGTTGCTGTATATATCGTCACCACTTCTGAACTGTTCTAATAAGTCGTCTTCGCCTGCTAGCCAGGCAAGCATCCTCGCCTCGATGTTAGACAGGTCAGCTACATACATTAACTGACCCTCTGGAGCACCTAATGCCAGTCGTAAGGGTGAATTACGAGGCATATTCTGCATATTGATCTTTTCTGTACCCCCAAAACGGCCTGTGTGAGCTGCATAGTAACGAAGTGGGGCGCTGATGGTCCCTTTTTCGTTAGTCGCGTCGATGAAACGCTGCGCTCGCGTCTCCTTGATGCGACTCTTTACTGCAACTCTGCCTTCCCAAAGGGCTTTATGTTGAGGGTACATGGCTTGTAACTGAGTAAAAGCCTTGTCTGACTTACCTAAAGCCGGTATTTCCTTACCAGTTGTAGGGCTAATTTTGGTTGGTACAGTGATATCCATAGACTCTAGAAGCTCTGAGAACTGCTTATTAGAGGAGAGAACCTCTCTAGGCTGTCCGCTGGCCTCGATAAGCTGTTTGCTGTTCGCGATCTGTGAATCGCGGTACGCGGTTAGTTGTTCGAGGTCCGCGACCATCTTTGGTTCGCAGAACATGCGGCAGGTGAGATCAATAAGATCCATCTCATCCTTAATAAAGGTGGGTTTCATCGCTTTGTATATAAGATTAGTAAGCTCAGTATCCTGAATACAATACTCAGCCAGTTCGTCTTCTAAGTCAGCATCTAGTTCCATTTTACCTTTGGTGTTCACCAGAGCATCACCTTTGCGTAGCTCTTCGTCATCCGGGAACAATCGGATAGCGACATCTTTTAGTCGCGCAGATTGTCCAGGAGAGTAGGCTCTAGCCATAGCAGCCGTGTCTGCATAGTATTCTGGGATCACACCGTAGTGTTGTGTCAATATATAGCCATCAAACATTGTGTTGTGGCAGAGTAGGGTGGATTGAGACCAATCGATACTACGAATAGCATCTTCAGCTTCATCAGCTCCATACCATTCGCAAGGGTCGTCATCTATTTTGATACCAACACCTTGCACAAAGAAGTTGTCGTGGGCGACATACTCCATCGTAGTAAGTTTGGTTAAGCTGTATTTCGAATCAAAATAGGTTTCAAAGTCGAGGGTAACCAGCATTATTCTTCCTCCTGTTGGGGGGTAAGAATTAAACTGATAATTTCTTTTGCTGTAGCTTCGGATATGTTTTCGGAGAGGTATTCTGCGATAGATTCCACATCCTTGTGATCTAGCACAATGGTGACACTTGCCATGTTGTTATTCCTTAACCTAATTCAGATGCTAAAGATAATGCTGTTTCACATTCTCGATGAGCATAAATTTCACCTTCAATGTTCTCGAAATCTTCTTCTAATCGAGCAAACAAAAGAGGGTGTTCCTTTTTTAACCATGTCGCCATGTATAAACTTTTTTCACCCAAGTTCCAGTTTGGGTTTCTTTCGTAAAGCTTACTCGAAAGATGTAAATATTCATGTATTCCCATAGCGGTCACCTATATTAGTGTAGCTAATATGTTATGTCAAATAGATTTGTCAATGTATTTTCTTTTTAAGTACTCGTCGATTTCTCTGCCTAAACCGATAATGCCGACGCCGATGAATCCATTGTCTTCTACAACAACATCAATAACGTCAGTTAGGGTGACCTTGTTGGTGGTCATAAATTCTTTTATTTTTTCTTTATGTTCACTCATACTCAACATCTCCTTCAAGATCGTAGTCGTAGTCTGTTAAAACTTCCGGTCTGAAGACAGCAAGTTTTGCATCTACACATACATCACATACCAGTGCCAGGGGGATACCTTTTGCATCATACTCCCACCAGGTTTCTTCGCCTTCATGTATACAATACTCAGACATCTTCGAGTTCCTTATTTGTAAGGGTTTTCAGTAAAGTAAGTGTCGTTGTCGTGCGGCTCTTTTGTAACAACGTAACCTAGTAAATTGACATAGTGGTGGTTAGGTCCAGTTATAAACACGTCGTCATCGTATGTAACAGACCAAACATGATCGCTGCTAAATCCAGTTTGTTTCATTGCTTCATCAATGGTTTCAAAATAGTCGCCGTTCGCGTCTCTTATTTCCTCAAACGGGAACTCTGTGTCTTCATAAACGGTGTCAGTCATTGTCAAGCTCCACATCCTCTCACGATATACGCGATCTATTTTGTACACTTGAAGTACATGCTCTTCGTGTTTATATTTTTCTATATCTAGAAATGCTTTAGTTCTTGCTTCTTCGTGATCAAAAGCTTCAAACTCATTTCTATACACAACTTCAAAAGTTTTTGCTTCTTTCATGTTTCCTCCAGCATAATTTGAGTGGTTTGTCCCCAAGGAGCTTCGTCGGCAGTTGTAGATACCCACAAGACTGGGTAGTTTGGCTGTTCGCCAAAGTCATCGCATTCCATATCTGTTAGATATACAGCTGCTTCAATGTTAGGGAGTTCGTTATTGATATAATCAAAGGCAGGACTGAACATAGTGCCGCCACCACCTTTGACGGCAACATTTGGCCACTCGTCTTGGCCTTCAACAACTACATGATTCTGCACATCGGTATCGATGGTGATGATATGTAATTTCTCTGGTCGTAGTTCTGAGTGAATAGAACGAAACTCATTGAGAAACATATCCCAGTAGTTTTCACATGACCAACTTGAGTCGAGTATGAGTGCAAGCTCGCCACAAGTCTCGCTCATGAGAGAAGGTAAAAACAATTCTTCTGCAATGTATGCACGGTGAAACTTCTTGTAGCTGTAGTCATCTTGTGCGATAGAAGTACAGAAAGGCCAAAGAGCAGAACGCCAATCAACGCGAGGTTTGATAATATCTTTGACGAAGTGCTCGATGTCACCTGGTAACTTACCAGCTTGCTTGGCAACTTCAGTCGCAGCTGAGACAGCTACTTGCCAGTCAGCTTCAATCTTAGCAGCTGATTCGCCGTCTCCGGTATATGTATCAAGTACGAGGCCCCAGGTACATGGTTCGTGGCCCGGGTTCTCTGTTTTGAGTATTGCATAGATATGTTCTGGAGTTTGGTTCTCATATCTCTTATCTATGAGAGCACCCTCGGGTAGAATGAAACCTGAGTTGATAACTATGGGGTTGATTGCATAATCACAAGCAACATTCCATAGTTCAGGTTCGCGGTTCTGTCTACGCTCTGAGTGGTTACCGACACAATGCATAACCTCATGAGCTGCTACACCCATAAGTTCTTGCTTTGATATCTTCTGAACATATTTTGAGTTATAAAAAATATGTTTCATATCTGTGGCACATGTTTTTACCTTCTCGGAGGCTTCTCTAATTTTTAATTTGAGAGCAAGTGTGCCAAAGAAAGGAGCTTCTAAAATCATAGCCGCCCGTGCTTTGGTGATGATTTGACTAGCTTCCATACTATAATCTCCTATTAACTGGCTAGTTTAGCTGTGAGTACAATTTGGTTTGCTGCAGTTGCATCGAAATTTACTTTTTCTTTGACTCTTGTTGTCCTGGCTCGTTTGTCACTCTTTTCGTGAAGACGCGCCATGATGCCATCAGGTAGTAAGTTCTCAGCAGCTGGCCACGCATCGAGTAACTGTTTAACGGTGTTACATTCCTCAACAAGACCTTTGATACCCCTGAGATATTCTTTGCATTCTCGATCTATTTCGTTTCGATTTAGATTAGCTTGAGCGCATGTCTTAAATACCTCTTCGCGGTGCTCCGTAGAGATTTCGTTATAACTAACCCATACTTCGTCCTGAGTACCTTCTTGATTTGGGAATATAAGTTTAAGAGGTGTTTTGAGGTTTATACCCATTGTTCTAAAGCTGTAACGGCTTGTTGGATCGAAGTTATAGCCATTAGCTTCATATTCATTCCATAGGTCATCAGCAGTCTTATAAGAGTTGGTTATGGTTTGTGAGCTATCGAAATCTAGTGGTGTTGGCATATATACTTTTCTAATTGTGTGTAATTTTGGATAAGCTGCTTCTTGTCGAAAATCGTATCCGCGATAAGGTATCGGTCCAGATTCCGCTGCCTCACTCATCTCTCTTCGAGATATTTTTAGCGCTTCTACATTTACATATTCAGGTAACGCAGTTACTTTTTGTAAATATTTTTGAATAGGGCTATTTTGTAGTTCACTGCGTAACAGTTGATGGAAATCATCTGTAAACAAATTGCTTTCTGGATTGGCTTTTTTAAATGTCCTTTCAGCTTCTCTAGTTATTTTGCAACGTAATTCATGAGTCATTCTTACTGATGCCATAGTGATATCCTCGGTTGATTGATTAATTGATGAAATAGCTCGTTGTTTTCTCGGGTGAGCTACTCCCTCTCCGTCAGCTGTAATGCTTTTCAGACCCCGCTTGCTAACCTACGAGTATCGCAGTCTGTTTTGCCCTTAAGCTCACAAACCATAACCAACCGTAGCTTTACAGATACAAATCACAAAATCTGCAGTTAGGATCGTTGCCTCACATTACCTGTTAAGAGCTTTAATTCTCAACGGTTCTACGCAGCGAAATTCTTTTCGTTTAAAATGATGGAGATGCTGGCGCAGCTTCCACGGCTACCCCTTATTCAATAATAGCCTCCACTCCGGCCCAGCTTACGCAGTCTCCACTACGGATTTACAGTTTTCTCTGAGTCATTTGTTTGCAGGCAGTGACCCTGCTCCTCATCAGGTGACCAAACCCCGACTAGCCAGTTACCACGCTGGCATGCTGGTTATGGCCAATACAGCACAATTTCGCTGTCTTCGCCTGTAAGATATCGTTCTAGTTCTTTAACAGTATCGATATCTATTGTTTTCCCATCGCGGTCTTTGAACCTAACGATGTCTTTATACCCTTGACGTACTAACACACGGTGTGCATTCTCTATTGCATAATGCAATTGGTCTTCGGTTTGCCAGTTTGCGTACTCGTCATCCATATCCAAACTCATCTTTTCCATCCTCATATTCAATACTTTCTACTAGATCTGCTTCGTGCTCTTTAGCTAGCTTTTCCAATACATCAAGACAGTCTCGATAAGTGTGGTCACTACTGAATGTTGCTACCCATTCAGTAGCGCTGCCATAATCAAGATATGCTTTGACCACCATACTGCTATGCTTTATTTGCTCCTTCATAAGAACACATCCGCGTTCTCTGCAGCCCATTCAGTGAAAGGCTTTTCTTTGATGATTGTACGGTCCTTCGCAACGATGTCGCGCATTGCAACAACTTGATACTCAGGAGGCATACGCTTGATGTACTTAACAACTTTAGGGAAGTTAGCTACAGTTGTATTGGTAACGATAAGACCAACCGTTGCATATAATACTGATGCATCAGTTGATATCTTCGCTGTTGTTGGTTTGTTAAGTATGTCGTCGAATTCAATTAAGTCGTTGTAGACTGCTTTGAATGCGAGATACTCACCGGCAGGGCCGTCACCAACAAGTGATGCGATACCGTAGAACTCATCAGACATGAAAGGCATCTTCTTACTTGCATATGTCCAGGTACGTGGTGTTGGTGATGCGTTCTCTGATGGATTGAGATCAGATAACAAGCCAGGACGATAGCGTAAGAAGCTGATGATACTAGTATCTACATCATTGTCGTATGCCCACGCACACCAGTCGTCTATATCTGCTTGTAACTCGTAATGGTTAAAGCGAGTCTTGACAGGTGTTGGCATTTCGTGGACTGCGGCCCGATCTTGTAATCGGTTGCCAGCTGCGATGAATGAAGTGTTAGGAGGGCAGGTGTAGGTACCAACCTTGCCTGTAGTGAGTAACTGAAGTAAACAGTTTTGTGTAGCTTTTGGTGCAGTGGACAGTTCATCGATGAACATGATCACATGACCTTGGTAGTCAGACGCGGGATACTCTTCCGGTACGCCGTACTTGGTACGAAGTGTACCGTCAGCTTGTTCAAGTACTTTGGGAACACCGCGTACATCAACGGGGTCGAATAAGTTTGCACGTAGTTCACAAACGACTGCGTTGATTGATGCAGCAACTTGATAAACAATTTCTGATTTACCTGCACCTGGTGCACCCCAGATCATAGAGGGTAGACCTGCAAGGCAGTTAGCTTTTAGTTCTGATGCAAGAGCGGTTGGTTTAATGGGTCGCATAGTAATCTCCTATAGATATGCGGTTAGTTGAAAAGATCAATACTCCACGGTTTACACATCAATTTGATTCTCACATTATCGTGATCAATCTCAGAGACATGCCATGAATGTCGTGCGTTGCCATGTGGCTTTGTGTAAAGAAAACCTCGGTTAGCTAGCTCTCTCAATATGCGATTAACATCTGAGGGGTTACGGCGTAGCTTTTTTGCATACTCAATCGAGGCAAGACCTGGATATTCTCTTACGGTGTCGAGAATCGTTTGCCGCGCTTCGATGCCAGCCTTCGCGATTCGCGGGTTGTTCAGTAGGGCGCTGTTAAGAACTACTCTTTGAGTGTTCATAGTTAACCTCATCCGGTTGGTTATACACATCCAGGGTCAGTCGAAAACCACCGTCTTCACCTGTCCATCTAAAGAACCAATCTTTGCCGTAAAACTTGACCAACAAATCATCGAGTTCATCTTCAAATTTGGTGTTAATCATCGTCAGCCTCCATATCAATTGCACTGAACCAAACTTCTATGTATTCATCCTCGTCACGCACTTCAAATTTAGCGGGGCACGTATTCAACCATTCAAAAAAATCTTCTTTACTCATCTTTTACCTCCACTAATTCATCAATGTCTACGCCTTCAGCCATGTAAGAACAATCTTCGTCAGGCACGTAAAACTCAATGACCTTACCGTCGTCATCACACAATGCATCACCTGTGTCTGGGTCTACCTTGTAATAGGTTAGTTGCCAAACAGCTACGCCATAATCTTTTTCGTCATTCATCTTCAGTCTCCTTAAACCATTCTGAATAATCGACTGCGTTAGGGTTGAAATCCGCATCGTAATCGGGTTCGTCCCAATTCCAATCATACGGATAATCAGCTTTTGTCATGAGGTCGCCATCAATCATGTCTTCGATTCTTATTTTTTCCCATATCAGCTCCTCTGAAACTGACTCAGGCACGTTTATGTCAACATGTAACTCTGTGTGTATCGT
>Ga0315331_10002685_pt1 | contig 13449 bp, 15 predicted proteins | sample M160m34915metaG_FD_203456 | JGI IMG/M metagenome (GOLD analysis project Ga0315331, IMG submission 203456) | Ammonia-oxidizing marine archaeal communities from Monterey Bay, California, United States - M1 60m 34915 | ecosystem: Environmental > Aquatic > Marine > Intertidal zone | place: USA...
AGTGGGGTCGCATCCTGATGGTCGGTGCCGCGGCCGTGGCAGAACCGGTGGCGAGCAACGTTTTGTCGAGCATGTTCAGAACCGCCATGGCCCACTACTTCAAAACCCTGTCGCACCAGGTCATAGCCGATGGTGTCACGGTCAATGTTGTGTCACCCACCGCCGTGCTGACCGAACGGACGCGCCAGACGACGGAGACACTGGGCGCGAAAAAGGGCCTGACCCTCGAACAGGAACTGGCCCGGCGTGAAGACGCCACTCTGGCGGGCCGGTTCGGCACGCCTGAAGAATTCGGCGCGTTGACGACGTTTCTCTGCGCCGGGACCGCCGGGTATCTCTCCGGCGGTAACTGGCGCATCGACGGCGGCGGTGCGGCAGGGCTGTGATGGATCGCGCCACCGCGGCGGCGTTGACTCATATTTCCAATATCATATGATCTTATCTTGGGTCTGACTCACCTGCCGGGAGCGCTGCGATGAAATCCGCCTACCAAACATCTCTTCCCGAAGACGAGGTTTCCATCGTCGAGGTCGACCGCGGTACCCCGATGGGCGAATTGCTGCGCCGCTACTGGCAACCGGCCTGTACCTCCGACGAATTGACCGATCTGCCGCACAGGGTGCGGATCATGTGCGAGGACCTTGTGCTGTTCCGCGGCGGCAACGGCAAAGTCGGCTGTCTTGAACTTCACTGTTCCCATCGCGGCACATCGCTCGAATACGGCCGCGTCGAAGCCGGCGGGATCCGGTGCTGTTATCACGGCTGGATTTACGACACCGAAGGCCGGTGCGTCGACATGCCGTGCGAAACCCCCGAATTCCGCGAAAAAATGGATGTATGGCAGCCAGCCTATCCAGTGATCGAATATGGCGGGCTGGTGTTTCTCTATATGGGCCCACCGGAAGAACAGCCGCTGTTCCCGATGCTCGATATCCTCGATACGCGCGGGCGCGACGACGTGGTGCTGAAGGGGCTGAAACTGTGGGACGATCATTCGCTCGGCTGGGTGCGCGACTGCAACTGGCTGCAGCATGTCGAAAATGCGCTCGATCCGTGGCACCTGATCGTGCTGCACGAAATGATTTCGGGCGACCAGTTCGAAAGCGTGCTCACACAGGGCGGCTGGCCCGATATCGGATTCAGCGAAACCGCCCTCGGCATGCGCTACGATCTGGAAAAGGAACTGCCGAACGGTAATATGCTAGAACGCCATTCCGAGGTGATCCTGCCGAATATCGTCCTCGTTGCCAACATCCACCAGAAAGGCGCGGAGCCGATCTGGCGGGAAAAAGCTACCGAGGTGATCTGGTGCGTGCCCGTCGATAACGAGACCGTCTACGGCATCTGCATTTGCGCTTGGCCGGCGAATGAAAACGGCAACGCGATTGAGGGATGGAAACCCGGCACGGATACGATTTCCGATATCCGACCCGGACAGTTGCGCGAACGGTCCTACAAGGACAAGCAGCGCAAACCCGACGACATGGAAGCCCAGGAAGGCCAGCGCGCGGTGCCGGTCCATGCCAGCGAGACGCTCGGCAACGTGGATGCCGGGATCACGGTCTACCGCCGTAAACTGCGCGATGCCATGAACGATGCCGCCGAAGGCCGCGATCCGCCCAATATATACCGCGACCCGGAAACCAACCGGATGATCGAAACAAGCTGCTGGAATACGGTCACTGCGTCGAAGGCACGTTCAGCCGCGGAATAACGCCTGGCCGGAAAACGGCCCGTGCAGCCCGACCACACACCGGATCAGCATCGTCTTTCCGGCACCGTTCGGCCCGACAAGAGCCGTGATGCTGCCGGTCTTGATCTCATACGACACATCATGCAGCGCCCGCTTGGTCGGGTACTCGAATATTAGGTTTTTCACCTCAATCATCGGGGGAAGCCGTTCATCCTGTCCTGGAAAGACCGGACCCCGCCGGTCCCAGTATTGTCGGACGCCGGCGGGGTCGGTTCTGTTCTGCCTTACCGTGCCACAGCTTTCTCGCGCGGCAACACGCGTTCCGGAATCATGACCGATCCCTGCATGATCATGCGGGCGGTGCGAATTATGCCGGCGGCCTCGATCTGCGAAGCGGCGCCGTCACCGGCAAGGGTCAGCGCCAGATGAAGCTGGCCCACCGGGTGTTCGATCAAGAATTTCGGCCGGTCGCCAGGTTCCAGCGGTTTTGCCAGCGGATGAACGACGGTGCCTTCGGCCTGACAGGCATAGGCGAGCGCGATACCGCCGGTAATGGCATGGGTTTCATGGGTCTTGTCCGGCACGAAATAGCGCGACGTTATATTGCCGTCCCCACGCGGTGGCGCGGCGATAATTATTTTGGGCACAACCTTGCCGGAAACATCGCCCAACCCCATGCGGCGGCCCGCTTCGCGGCGCATCGGTTCCACTTTTGCGAAAAAGGCTTCATCGGCGCTGAGCTCGGCGGCGGTCTCATACCCGGTTTTGCCGACATCCGCCGCGCGCATCACCATGACCGGCATTGCCGCATCGACAAGCGTCACATCTATTCCGTCGATCTGCTCGATCGGCGTTCCCGACGGAAACAGCTTGCCGGTATAGGAGCCGATCGCCTGCATAAAATTCAGCAGGATCGGCGCGCCCGTCCCCGGTGCGCCGTCGATCGCCGCATCGCCCTCGAATTCGACATGGCCGCCCGGTGTCTGGATGATAGCTTCGACGAGGCCGCCGGTATTGACCTGATGGATACGCACGCGTGTCTCGCCCTCTTCGGCAGCGACCAACCCGGTCTCTATCGCATAGGGACCGACGCCCGACAGCATGTTGCCGCAGGTCGGCCCGTAATCCACCGACGCGTCGTTCACCGACACCTGGGCGAAGAAATAATCGACATCGCAGTCGTCGCGTTCGGAGGGCGAAATGATGCATGTCTTGCTGGTCACCGAGGTCGTGCCGCCGACCCCATCCACCTGGCGGGGATCGGGCGAGCCGAAGGCCGCAAGCAGAATACCATCCCATAACGACTGGTCTTCCGGCAGGTCCGCCTTACTGAAATACAACCCGCGCGACGTGCCGCCGCGCATAAAGATTGCTGGAATCGCTGTTTGCATAGTGCCGACCCGATTGTTTGCGACACATCAATATCAGCAAATCTGGCGACTTCATACACCGGCCAACAGCCGCGGGCCGCTAACCCGCCGTGTGGCTCTCCCGCGCATAGCGGACAAGCGCCATGTACCGGTAAATGCCATGCACGAACTTGCCGTAGGGCATGGTGATAAACAGGCTGAAAACCACGCCGAGATGAAGCGCCAGCAGCATGCCCATCGCGCTTGTATCGCGCAGAAACAGCAGGGCGAGGCCCGTCAGGCTGGTCAGAAACAGCATGGCGAGAAACGCGACATCCATGCCGAACCGGGCCTTGTCCTGCATATCGGGATCGCGTTTCCACTTCGCGGCCAGCAAACCGACCGGGCCGATCAGCAATCCGATGCCGCCGATCGTGCCGAGCACCACCGGCGCGTCGTACCACGGATAGGGCGCGACCATGCCGAGCAGGTAGTGGTACAGCGTCGCAACGGATGTCGCCGCGAAGCACAGCATGAACCCGTAGAACGTGCAGTGGTGATAGAAGCGCCTGTGATCGGGCACGGCATCTTCATCGGCGACGCAGTCGGCGCCGCCGCCGTCGAGATAGCGGAGCTTGCCGGCATCCTTCATCGCCTGCCACAGGGATTGCGGCGCGCGCAGGGTCGATGCCGGCTCACCGATATCGCGCCAAAACGCGCGTGCCCCCATGATCGAGGCCAAAATGGCATAGAGGAAAGCCGCGCCGAAGATTGCCACCATCGTGTTGTGGGGCATCAGCTTGTAGAACGACCCGGGCCCGGTGTGTTCGCCGTACAGCACGGCAGGGTCGCTCCAGGCGGCGAATCCTAAGATGAAAATGGCGACGCTCAACGCCGCGATGATGCTGATCGCGAGGCCGTTGCGGGCGAATAGGCCGGAAAACACGCGCGGCCAGGCATAGGCCTCGTAGGATTCGGCGCGCGCCTGCGCCATGACCTTCGGCACGTTTACGTCGAATTCGTGGGGCGGCGAAAACTGACAGTCATAAAAGCACGCGCCGCAGCCGTGGCAGAGATTCGCGAGGTAGTTCAGATCCCCGTCGGGAAATTCGCGGCGCATGATCATCGCCGGGAAAACGGCGCACAGGCCTTCGCAATAGCGGCAGGAATTGCACACCGTCATCAGGCGACCGACCTCGGTCAGGGTGTCGGTACCGCCCGGCGCACCGCTCAGCCCCGCTTTTTCGGGTTTCGCGAGCGGGTCGAATTCGGTTGTCGGGTCAGTTACGGGCATTATGCGCGGCCTCCCTGCCTGCGATCCGGCCGAATACGCTGCCGATGGTCATGCCGATCCCGGCGGCATAGCCCTTGCCGAGCACGTTGCCCGACATGATTTCGCCGGCGGCAAACATGTTCGCCGACGGTTTGCCGTCCTTCATGATGATCTGCGCCTGCTTGTTCACGCGGGTGCCGAGATAGGTAAACGTGATGCCGGGCCGCACCGGATAGGCATAGTAGGGCGGCGTTTCCAGCCGCTGCGCCCAGTGGGTCTTGGGCGGATCCAGCCCTTCGGTATGGCAGTCGTCCAGGATGGTGTGATCGAACGTGCCGTCGACCACGGCAACATTGAAACCGGCCACGGTTTCTTCCAGCGTATCGGCCGGTATGCGCAGCTTTTCGGCAAGTTCCGCCACGGTGTCCGCCTTGATTGGGGGAAACAGGGACGGCATGAACTTCGTCAGCACCGAATGATCGAACACGATATAGCCGATCTGGTCCGGCTGCTGCGCCACTAGACGTCCCCAGATGGCATAGCGCTTGGGCCAGATATCCTCGCCCTCGTCGTAGAACCGTTCCGCATGCTTGTTCACGACGATCCCGAACACGACGCAGTCGAGCCGGGTGATGATGCCGCCGTCATATTGCGGCGCGCGGGCGTCGATGGCGACCGCGTGGCACTGGGTCGGATCGCCGATTTCCTGCACACCGCTGTCGAGCAGCATTTTCAGGATCGTGCCCTGGTTGTTCGCGGTGCCACGGATCAGGAAGTTGCGCGCGGCTTCGCCCCAGTATTCGGCAAGCCAGTCGATGTTGGATTCGAACCCGCCGGCGGCCGCGACCAGCGTGCCGGCGCGAATAACCTCGTCCTTGCCGTCGATATGCGCGGTCGCGGAGACGAACATGCCGTCCTCGATCTCCATACTGGTGACCTCGGCCTCGTAAAGAACGTCGACGCCGATCCGGTCGGCCGTGTTGTACAGCGCGTTGAGCATCGCGCGGCCGCCGCCGAGAAAGAACGAATTCGTCCGCCCGAGCCCGAGCGTGCCGCCGAGCGGCGGCTGGAAACGCACCCCCTGCTCGACGATCCAGTTCAGCATATCCTTGGATTCGTGGATCATGTGCCGGGCAAGTTCTTCGTCCGTCTCGCCCTCGGTGACCCGCAGCAGATCTTCGAACAGCTCATCTTCCGGATAGGGTCCGGTCAGCGTGTCCGTCGCCGCGTCATGGGCGCAGCGCATATTGCGTGTATGACGCGTATTGCCGCCGCGATAGAATTTCTTGGCGCGTTCGAGCACCAGCACGGATGCGCCTTCGAGCCCGGCGCTCACGGCCGCACAAAGCGCCGCATTGCCCCCGCCGATGACGAGGACATCGTATTTTTTCGTCAGATCCGCCATTACTTTAGAATTCTTATTGATCTTTCATGCTACTTTTTGCCGGTTCGGCCGGACGATGGCAATGGGGCTTGTCACCGAACGGATGCGACCCTTCGACACGATACCAATTAAATAAGAGCGTTCGAAAGACCTGGATGAAACGACTAATGCTTCTGCGCCATGCAGAATCGGGATGGAGACAGGACGATTTCGAGCGATCGCTGTCACCGCACGGTAAACGCACGGTGCCGCTGGTGGGGCGTCATATGCAGCGCCTCGGATATGCGCCGACATTCGTTTTGTGTTCGCCGGCGCGGCGCACGCGCGAGACGTGGGCTTATGTAAATTCTGCGCTGGACGGCGAAACGACCGAAGATCTGCGCCCCGAATTTTACCTCGCCGAGCCGAACACGCTGCTGGGCGCCGTGCGCGCGATCGATGACGGCCATCTGAATGTCCTCGTCATCGGTCACAACCCGGGACTTCTGGCACTTGCCCTGAGCCTGGCCAACGACGACATCCGGGCGGACAACCCGTTCGGAGACTTCCCGGCGGCCGCCCTTGCGGTGTTCGATTTCGATGTCGCATCGTGGGCCGACATGTTGCCGGGCGACGGGACCCTGATCGGCTTTACGCCCCCGGACAAACTCGAACCGGCGCCATAGCCAAATCGGCGGAACCCATTATCATGGCGCCATGAACCTCGCCGAAGCTATCGATCAGAACGCGCGCCGCCGATCGCAGGCGCCCGCCGTTATCACCCCTTCCGAAACGATCAGCCATGCGCAGTTCCGCGACATGGTATGTCGACGGGCCGCCTATCTGTCGTCTATCGGCGCGCAGCGGGACGACATCGTCGGCGTAAATCTAAAAGATACGCCGGAACACCTGGCCGCCCTGTTTGCACTGGCGCGGATCGGGGCCGCCGCTCTGCCGATGGACTGGCGCTGGACGGCGGATGAAAAGTCGCGCCTCGCCGAATTCTTCAAACCGCGCATCGTGCTGTCGGAAACCGACGATCCGTTCTCGGACCTGGACGGTGCGTGGCAGACCGTGACGATCGACCGGGCGTGGGAAGACAACATCGCCGCGGCCGACCCGGAGGCGACATCCCTTGCGGACGGCGACCCGCCGCTGCTGCTGGCGCTGTCATCAGGCACGACGGGCATCCCCAAGGGCCCGCTGATCACCCATAACCAGTTCTTTTCGCGGTTTATGATCTATTTTGCGACCCTGGGGTTTTCCGAGCGCACCCGGTATCTCTGTGCGACACCGCTCTATTTCGGCGGCAGCCGGGGCTATTCGATGTGCTCGGTCTATGCTGGCGGTACGGCGCTTTTATTCCCGCCGCCCTACGAGATGACGGATCTGCTCGCCTTTGGCGAGACCCATGCGGCGACCAAGTTGTTCCTGGTGCCGACGCTGTTGCGCCGGGTGCTCGATCTGCCGCCGCGCGCCGACGGCAAACTGCAGATGCCGTGGCTCGACATGCTGTTCTCGACCGGCGCGATCCTGCACGCCGAAGAGCGCGACGCGCTGATGGGCAATGTCTCTCCCTATTACCTGAACTTTTACGGCTCGACCGACGGTGGCGGCGCTACCGCCCTGTTCTGGACGGACCCGCCGGACGCCGCGGCCTCCGTCGGGCGGCCGGTATTCGGCGCCGAGATCGATATCGTGGGCGATGACGACCTGTCCTTGCCGCCCGGCGAAGTGGGCCGCATCCGCTACAAGCATCCGGGCACGGCATCGGGCTATTACAACGACGCGGAGGCCAGCAAGGAGGCCTTCCGCGACGGCTGGTACTATCCCGGCGATCTCGGCTGGCGCAACGCGGACGGTTACCTGTTTCTCGCGGGCCGGGCGAAAGACATGATCATCCGCGGCGGTGTGAACATTTATCCGGCGGAAATCGAACACGTCCTCAGTCAGCACGACGACGTCATCGAATCGGCGGTCGTCGCCTGGCCCTCCCGTGAATTCGGCGAAGAGATCGCCGCCTTCGTTGTCGCGCGGGACGACAAGGCCGACGCGGATGTGCTGTTGAATTGGTGCCGGGAAAACCTCGCGCGTTACAAACTGCCGCGCGAGATATTCTTTATCGACGACCTGCCGAAAAGCGGTGTCGGCAAAGTGCTGAAAGCCGATCTGACCGAGCGGCTGGACCCGATTCCCTAGAGCATTTTCGGCGCACGCGGAATCCCGTCGGCGATCCGTGGAAGTCACGGCTCGACCGGTACTACCGGCCGCGGGCGTCGATCCTGAGCGCGGCGAAGACCGCGTCCCGGTCGCCCGACGGCGGATAGATCTACTGCGTATTGATCATTGCCTTGCGTTTCTTGGCTTCGGCCCCGGTGGTCTGGACGTCGCGATTCCATCTCATCGTGAACACGGCGCCGAAATTTCGGAGATCGTGGCAGGTCGTATAGTCGGCTTGGCGGTAGGGCCGCGACGCAGCCCCCATCAGATCGCGCACCACATTCAGCCCCGCATATTTACCCATGCTGCGGGCGTGCTGGCAGGACATCAGCGCATAGTTGCCGGCGTCATCGACCCGTGCATGGGCAACGTCGCCGGTGGCATAGACGTCTCCCGAACCGGCCACTTTGAGATTGTCGTCGACTTCGAGCCGGCCGAGCGCATCGCGATCCCCCGGTATCTGCACCGTCAGCCCGTTCGCGCGCAGCCCGACCGTCACCACGACGGTCGCGGCATCAATCCGCGCGCCGTCATCGAGCAGGACGCCATTGGCATCGAACCCGGTAACACGGCTGCCGAGCCGCTATTCGACCCCGGCATCGCCAAGGGCGGTATCGATCACCGAACGCGGGTTGTCGCCGAATTTGGGGCCGATGACATCGGCCATCTCTACCAAGATGACCTGCGCGGCGGCGGCGGTCGCGGCATCCGAATGCTGTTCGATCCGGCCGCGCATTTCGGCGGCGAGCTCAATTCCCGTCATGCCGCCGCCGACAATCACATAGGTATCGTGTCCGGACGCATCCGGCGTTTTGACCAACTGCTGCAGATGCCGATCGAGTGCGACCGCGCCATCGTAGGTGTCGATGTTATGGGTGTGTTCCGCCACGCCGGGGACGGGCAGTGGCGGCAGTTCGCTACCGGTCGCGAGGATCAGCCGGTCGTAAACAAGCACCGTGCCGTCTTCGAGGGTGACCTACTTTGCGGCGATATCGATTGCGGAGACCCGGCCCTAGACAAACGTGATCCCGGCAGGGTCGAGCGTCGGGTGAAGCGGCGCACGCAGGGTTTCGGGGGTTTTTTCATAGAGCCGCGGGCAGATCGTCAGGTGATCGCTGTCCGACACAAGACTGACGGTCGCCTCACCGCCGACTTGATGGATTTCATCCGCCGCGACAACCGCCGCGGACACACCGACGAAGCCGCCGCCAAGCACGAGAATATGGGTCATGACGTTCTCTTTTTCGAGTGCGCGCGCAGCCGCGCTATATTTGATGCCGACCGCAGCCGCGCGGGGGTGCGGCGCTCCGCATCGCGGTCTTCGAACCATTGGTGTTTAAGACGGGCGTATTTTGGCGTTGTCTTGTCATCGACTTTACCGGCAAGCCCGGCGAGGGTCTGTTCGCGCAGCGCGTCATACATACGCTCCTGCGCCTCCAGCATGACGACATGGATACTGCACAGGCCCCGGGTTGCCGAGGCCGGCGGATCGTCGCCGTAGAGCACGCAATTGGCGCGGATTTCCTTGCATTGGAACAACGGTTTGTCGCCATCGACCGCGCGCACAACATCGAACACCGAAATATCGCCCGCCGGTTTTGCCAGCCGGTAGCCGCCGGCTATGCCTTCCGCGGATTTGACGATCCCGGCCTTTTGAAACTGGGTAAACAGTTTGGCCACCAGCGACGGCGACACGCCCTGAAATTCGGCAAGGTCCTTGCTGCTGATCGGCGCCCCCGCCGGCGGGTCAACCAGATAAAGCAGGCAATGCAGCCCGTATTCGACGTTCGAACCATAGAGGCTCATATCCTAAACTCCGACTTTTCTTATCGCAGTTATATAACATCGGATTCAATCGGTCAATAAGGGCAGTCGATCACTGCAACCGGAACCCACACAGTCAAAACGTAAAATACCTAGTCGGCGCCCTGCCCGGACAAAAACCATTCCGCGATCTCGCCACCGGTGGCCGCCCAGACGCCGTCATGGCTCATGATATGAGCCAGGGCCCGGTCGAGGGCACCGATCCGATGGGGAACGCCGATGATATAGGGGTGCAGCGAAAATGCGGCGACCCGGCCGCTTTCCCCGCTTTCTTCGTGCAGGACATCGAAGGCGCGACAGACCATAGTTTCGAAGTCGTCGGCATTACCGTGGTGCAGTTCGAAATGCTGTTTGTCGCTGACCCATACGCCATAGGGCAGCGCCACGATTGACGCGCCTCCCGCGTCCATTGCGACCGGTTGGTCGTCATTGTCCCAGTCTACGATGTAGCGGCAGCCCTCCGCCAAGAGATGCGACAGCGTGCTCCATGTTTCCTGCCGCCCTTCGCCGAGCCAACCGGTCGGCCGCGCCCCGGATTACGCCTCGATCCTATCAAGCGTGCGACGAATGATTTCATGTGCAGCCTCCTCCCACCCTACATCGCTCAGGCGTTCCGTATTGCTTTCGCAATGGCCCATCAGTTCCCACCCGAGCTTCAGGCAGGCCTCCACGACCTCCGGGCAGGCATCACAGCAATCGCTGTTGAGCGCAACTGTGCCGCGGACCCCGTGACGCGCCATGACATCCATCATTCGGAAGACGCCAACGCGGTTGCCCTAATCGCGGATGCCCCATGCCGAAATATCGGGGACATTGCCGCGCGCAACGGGCATCTTCCGGTCGAGCGCAAAGGTTTCGATATTGGGAATAACTCAGAGTGCGATCCGGGCGCCGTCAGGCTAGGTCAGACGCGGGCGGGACGTGATGGGGCTGTAGGGAAAGGGGCCGTATGCCACAGGGTCCATCGTCCGGCGCCTATTCAGTAAAACGTGGGGCGCAATCGGGAACCCGCGCGTATCCGGTCGGCTTCATCAATTCAGCCACCGAGGATGCTGGATTCCATGATCTGACGCAATTTGTCGGTCACGGTGGGCTCAACATCGAACCACATGCGCCAGGCGGGAATACCCTGATGGAGAAGCATCCCGAGGCCGTTCAGCGTATCGTTCCCGCGCTTGCGCGCATCGGCAAGGAACGGCGATTCCAGAGGCGTGTAGATGATATCCGCGGCAAGGGCCGATACCGGCAGTTTCGCCAGATCGATATCCAGCGCTGGTTCACCGTCCATGCCCTGACTGGTCACATTCACCGCCATGGTCACACCGTCGAGAATGTCGTGCCGGTCGTCCCAATCGAAGGTTTCGGTGGGGCCGCCGAAATCGCGGACGATCGCAAGGGGTTCGTCCGCCGTGCGGTTGACCAGCCGGATTTCCGGCACCCCCATCTGCAGAAGCGCATAACAGACGGCGCGCCCGCCCCCGCCGGCGCCGATCACGGCCACCGGCCCTGCGTCCCCGCGCCAGTCGGGATACGATTGCTTCAAATTGCCCGTAAAGCCCAGCCAATCGTTATTGGTGCCGAAGAGCGAGCCGTCCTCGCGCACCACGACGCAACTGATCGCACCGATCTTGCGCGCAATATCGTCTACCTCGTCGACCACGGCCATCGCGTCGAGCTTGTGCGGGATGGTCAGATTGCAGCCCGAAAACCCCAGCGGATGCATGGCGCGGAGCGCCGCATCCAGCGTACCGGGCTTGATCTCGAGCGGCACATAGGTGCCGGTCAGCCCCTGCTGATCCATCCAGTAATTGTGCAGCAGCGGCGAGCGCGAATGCATCACCGGCCATCCCATGACGCCGGCCATCAAGAAACGGTCCATCAGGTGCTCTCTTCGAGCTTGGCGCTGAAATGATCCCAGGTGCGTTTGAACAGATTCGCGTTCCACAGTTTTTCACGGCACAGAGCGAGCTCTTCGGCGGTGAACTGATACGGCGTGCCGATCTGGGCCGCCATATACTGGCGCTCGGCATTGTCTTCGAGATAGTTGAGCAGGACGAAGGCATCGACGATCGTTTTGCCGGTGGTCACCGCGCCATGCGCTTTCATCAGCGCGGCCGGCCGGTCGCCCAGCGTATCGGTCAGGCGCTTCGCCATGACGGGATTGTTGATCGAATCTGGCGAATCGAGTACCGGCAGCGGATACACCAGTGAGCCCTGAGCATAGACCGGAAGATAGTCCACCCCCACCGTCGACAGGATCGTCGACCAGTTGGGATGAGCATGAATGACCGCGGCCACATCCGGACGCGCCTTGTAGACCCCTGCGTGCAGATGAAATTCCAGCGGCGGCTTGCCGTTGCCTTCGATCAGGTTGCCGTCGAAATCGATCTTGCAGATATCTTCGACCGTCAGCTGGCTGCGCTGGCAGGACCCGATATTGATCAGCATGGCATTGTCGCCGACGCGCGTACTCGCATGGCCGTTGTAATCGACGATACCGGCATGTTCGAGCATGCGGATACACTGGACGAGTTGTTGTCTGATTTCCGGCTCGTTCATCGGGTTTGTTTCCTCAGGGCTTCAGGTGCGACGGGACATCTGCCGCCGGGGTGACGCCGACCACATTGGCCATCATTGCCGTCGTGCAGAAATGACCGACGGCACCGACAACTTCGACCAGGCGCGCGTAACCCAGCGCGTCTTCGGCGGCTTTAAAGCCCACGTCAGACAGGGTGCCGCTGGCAAGCAATTCGCGCGCCGCGGCATAAACGGCGGCATCCGCGTTATCGTCGAAGACGGGCTGTTCTCGGACGTTAATCGCCTCGACTACGGCCGGGTCGACACCGGCCTTCAGGGCCGTCTTCGCCTGCGCGCTCCACGGATAGGACGCATTCCAGTGGCGCACGGTCATCAGGGAAACAATGCGCACCTGCACGGCGGTCAGCGAACAGTCGAGCAGATGGGCGCTCGAGCGATTGTGCACTTCCCAGACCCCGGCGGAATAGGCGTACCCGATCGCCGGGCCGAACCCGACCCGGCCGCCATCTCCGACGATCCTGTCGTGAATGGCCTGCTGGCCGGCGTTCATGTCGTCACGGCTTAACGTCGGTATTCTGGTCATCGCTGCGCTCCCGTTGCCTCGCGCCTCATCCCGCAAGTGCCGCGCTTTTCTGGCGGCAGTTCCGGAACCCGGTGTTGAGAAAGTCCCGGTCCAGATAGCGGCCGATAAACACTAGGCGGGAGATGCGCGGGTCCGCCTCCCATTTCCCGATGAAGTCGCCTTCGAGCATCATGTTGACGGCCTGCAGCACCAGTTTCCGGTCTTCGCCGTACACCGATACGATGCCCTTCGTCCGCAGGATGTCGGTGCCATGGCGCGACAGCAGATCCTGTAACCAGGCCTCCAGCTCTTCGGCATCGAACGGTTGCGCGCAGGTCAGCGCCACGCTCGCAATGCCGCTCGCATCGATATGGTCATGATGATCGTCGGCGAGCGGTTCGAGCTGCGCTTCGATTCTTTCCAGCGCGAAACTTTGCCGGTCCAGGATCCGGTTCGCCGGGACATCCGATCTGTTGGTGCGGGTGATCGGCGCGAAGGGATTGTTTCGACGTAACAGCGCCTCGATTTCCGCGACCGGCTGCGCGGCATCATCGATCTTGTTCAGTATGAGATGATCGCTAAACGCGATCTGATCCGCGGCATCGTCGCCGTGTTTCAGGTGCTCAA
>Ga0315331_10002686_pt1 | contig 13448 bp, 14 predicted proteins | sample M160m34915metaG_FD_203456 | JGI IMG/M metagenome (GOLD analysis project Ga0315331, IMG submission 203456) | Ammonia-oxidizing marine archaeal communities from Monterey Bay, California, United States - M1 60m 34915 | ecosystem: Environmental > Aquatic > Marine > Intertidal zone | place: USA...
ATATGGTTCAAGTAACAAGTTTTGCAAATTGGGATACTTTGGACAAGGAAGCGGTCCGTGAAGGTATCGAACGCGTAGGCTTCCGCGGCGAAGACACGCTACTGGTGATGAACTGGATGCAGCCCGGGATGGAGCCCGGCCCGCACAGCCACCCGTTCGAACAGATCGCGGTGATCGTGCAAGGGACGGTGCGCTTCCATGTCGGCGACGAAGTCTACGATGCCGGCCCCGGCAGCATGATCCGCATCCCGCCCAACGTCGTCCACTGGGGCGAAGTGATCGGCGACGAACCCGCGATGAACCTCGACGTCTTCAACCCGATCCGGGAAGATTACAAACACTTGGTCGAGCACCAGAAGGGTAATTTTGATTAGGTGTCGATAACTCCCCTTTAGCGCGCCATTCCCGCGCAGGCAGGAATCTCACGCCAATTGACAACCGCTTAAGAGAAGATCCCCGCCTACGCGGGGATGACGGTTTAAAAGGCGGCGCAGCCCTCAAAATTTCCCGCTATCGTTCTTCCACTCGCTTTGCGGGGCGACCCTCTCTGTCGTGTTCCAGTGTTCCACCAGCCTGGCGCCGGCGACCCGAAAAAGATCGTAGAACGCAGAATGGGTGCCACCGGCCTCTCCTTCGCTGACGCACAGCACGAAATTGCCTTCGACCAAGACGCGGTGGATTTTGTGATAGTCGATGTCTTCGGCCCCCAGCGCGGCCCGTAACGCCAAGCCGCCGTCGGTCAGGCGCGGATTGTGCTCTGCGAAGTTGTCGGCGACATATTCCGATAACCGGTCCAGTTGGCCGCCGATCAGCACTGTTTCAACGAATGACCGCACCAGCGCGCGGTTGCTCTCCGTCGGACCGTGGTCGACTGCGTCGACCGGGCCGTCCACCATGCTGCGCCCTGCCCCGTTGGGACCCAGCCGCGCTTGGATGTCGCCCCAATGCTCCACCGCCTGTCCGTCTTCAAACCGGAAAACCTCAAAACCGATGCGCCGTGTGGCGAAATCGTATTCGGTATGGCCGAAGACGAAATCGCCATCTTCAAACGCGCGCACGATGTTTACGCGGGGACTGGTTTCGGACAACCGTTTGAACGGGGCCACCAGCGCTTCGCTGCCTTCATGGGTCTGCGGGTTGTGCTGGATATATTTTGCCTCGTTGACGACGGCAATCGGGCCGGGATCGCCGGTTTCGATGCTTTTCAGCAATGCTCGGATGCGGTCTTTGTTTGCGAGGGTCGTTTAAGGTCACCAACCCGGTTTGGATGGCCTAAACCAGCAGATTACGGACGCGTTGCCAAAATCTGCCGGACACATCATTCCCGTGCAGGCTGAAATCTGTCTAAATGCGGCCTTAGGCTCGGAAATCCCGGCTTTCGCCGGGATAACGTCATAACGGCGCATACAGGATACAGGCAATGCTCACCCTCTACACGTTCCACAATTCGATCTGCACGCAAAAGGTCTTTATGACGCTGGCTGAAAAGGACCTCAGCTATGACGAGCACCTGATCAACCTTTTCGCCGCTGAGCAGTACGACCCGGAATATCTGAACCTGAACCCCAAGGGGGTGGTGCCGACGCTGGTGCATGACGGCCGCGCGATCCCGGAATCGTCGCTGATCTGCGAATACGTGGACGAAATCTGGCCGGAATCGCCGCTGGTGCCAGACGATCCTTATCTCAAGACCAAAATGCGCCAGTTTTCCAAGCTGGTGGACGAAACGATCTTCGAGGCGACCCGCGAATTATCGTTTTCCGCCATGTTTCGCGAGCGCATGAAAAACATGCCGGAAGATAAACGTGAGACCCGTTTCACCAATGTCGGCGATCCAAACAAGCGCGCGCGGCTGATGTCGACATACGAACTTGGGGTCGAAAGCCCATACGTTTTTCAGGCCATCGGCAACTGGGAAAAGGCATTCAAGGCGATGGATGCGGCGCTGGAAGAAAGCGGCGGCCCCTGGCTGCTCGGCGACATGTTCACCCTCGCCGATATCAACATGATCCCCTATGTCTGGCGGATCGAGTATCTCAACCTCGCCGATATCTGGATGGACGACCGGCCGCGCGTCGCCGAATGGTGGGCGCGCGCCAAGGCGCGGCCAAGCGCGGATGCCTGCATTCCACAACGATTGAACGAAGACGACATCAAGACGATGGGCGAATCCGGCACCAAGCTGCGCGACATCATCGCCGCGAAACACCGTGAATACCTGGAAACCGTGCCGCACTAGGAGACTCCCGATCGCCAGGTCCGCCCCGCGGACCCGTTGATGCGTGCCGAAGTCCGTTACTGGACCAAGGCTGTGAACGAAGATTTACACCCTGCCTGCGGCGCGATGACGTTCATGTCGTCACACCGCCACACGATCCAGCGTCTCGGGCCCGAAAAGGTCCAGGAATTTCTCAATTCGACTCCACCGTTTTCCGTGACGGCCGACTGGCACGAACGGAAAAAGATATTCGTCCGCGACGGTTTCGATGCCCCGGACGCGCGAAAGGTCGTCGAGCTTTACGACCGCTACCTGAAAAAGATGGAAGATGCGCTCACCCGGTCAGAGTGGTTGGCCGTCGACCAATTCTCATTCGCCGATATCGCAATGACACCATACGTCGTCCGGTTCGACATGATGTCGATGCAGCCGATGTGGACGGGTGGCCGCCTGCCCGGTGTCACCGACTGGTTGGAACGCGTAAAGGCGCGCCCCACCTTTGCACCGGCGTTCCTCGACTGGATGCCAGACCACCTGACGGCAGACCTGAAGAATAACGGCGCACAAAGCTGGCCTGAAGTGGCAGAGATCCTGGAGATCGCGGCGTAAAAGGGCGAGAACGCAGGCGCATCAATCAACACGCTGTCATTCCGGCGAAAGCCGGAATATTTCCAAGTACGGACCCGTTATAGGGAGATCCCGGCTTTCGCCGGGATGACGGTTACTTGTAGGCCCTATACCGTGTATTTACACGTTTCTACAGCCCAAGCACGCGCTCCGCGTTGCCGTGATAGATTTTCTCCATCACCTCGGGCTTATAGCCGAGCTCGTCCCATTCGCGGAAGATGCGTTCATAGGGCAGGCTCGGGTAATCGCTGCCGAACATGATCTTATCCTGCAGCCGCGCACGCATATCGATCTTAAGCTGCGGCGGGAAATGCTTCGGCGCCCAGCCCGACATCTCCCAGAATACATTGCCCTTATGCAGTGCGACAGCCGTCATTTCATCTACCCAGGGCCAGCCGGGATGGGCGGCAATGATGGTGAGGTCCGGGAAATCGGCGGCGATCTCGTCAATGGCGGACGGATGCGCGTGACGGATTTTCGCCCCCATGCCGCCGGGGATGCCCGCCCCCATGCCGGTGGTGCCGACATCGATCATCACCGGCGCCTTCAGTGCGTTGATGGTTTCAAACAAGGGATAGTGTTCGCGATCATTGACCGCGAAATGGCCCATGATCGGATGGAAATGAAACCCGAGCATGCCGTGCACCTCGATCGCCTCTTTCGCTTCGCGAATCGCGACCTCGCCCTTGAACGGATCGACCGCCCCCCATGCCTGGATCACCCGGTCAGGGTGGCGCTTCCGCATGCCGGCGACATATTCGTTCGAGCACGGCGGCGTATCGATGGTGGTCTCCAGGTCGAGCGCCACCAGCACGGCCTCGACGCCGGCCTCGGTGAATTCGGCAATGACGTCTTCTTCTTCCTTGGCGAGCCATTCGCGGTCCCAGTATTCCGCCAAAGCACGCACATAGGGCCCCTGACAGTCGATCCAAGGCTGGGTGTTAGGATAGCAATGAAGGTCGATGATGCGCATCTTGGTGCCTCGTTTCTTAAGCGTTGTTTTCGAGCTTGGCGGAGACCATCTCGACGAGCGATTTCTTGGAGACCTTGCCGAAGGTCGATAGCGGGAAATCGTCCATCAGTTCCAACCGTTCGGGTAGCTTGTGACGGGCGAATTCCTTGGTTTCGAGAAACGCGATCAGATCGCCGAAATCAACGGTCTCGCCCGCCTTCGGGATCACGCAGGCGCACATGCGTTCGCCGAGCAGCGGGTCCGGCATGGCGACACAGGCAACGTTCTGCACCGCCGGATGCTGAAGGATCAGGTTTTCGACCTCTTCGGCGCTGATCTTCTCGCCGCCGCGGTTGATGACATCCTTGATACGCCCTTCGACCATGTAGTTGCCCGACGGGTGCTGGCGCAGCAGGTCGCCGGAGCAATAGAAACCTTCGGGTGTGAACACCTTGGCATTGTGTTCGGGCGAGCCGTAATAGCCGCGCAGCGTGTAGGGGCCGCGCACGCTCAGCTCTCCTACCTCGCCGAACGGGACTTCCTTGCCCTCTTCGTCGATCAGGCGGACTTCATCATCCTCGCAGACCGGTCGGCCGACGGTTTCCAGCTGCACGTCTTCCGGGTCGCCGACGCGGACGAACATGAGCGTGCCTTCGGACATCCCGAAATTCTCCTGTACGAAAACCGACGGGATCAGCTCCCGCGTGCGAATACGGATTTCCGGCTGCAGCCGTTGTCCCCCGCTCTGGATCATACGTAACGACGACAAGTCGTAATCGGCGATGCCTGGATCATTGATCCAGCGGATAAGCAATGCCGGGACCACATGGATATGAGTCACCCCATGCTTTTCGACCAGTCGGAAGACGTCGTCCGGACGCGCGCTGGTGCTGAGAACCACACGCGCGCCTTTGATCATGAAACCCTGCATGCCTGGACAGGCCAGCGGCAGATTGTGTCCGATCGGCAGGACCAGCAGCAGGCAGCTTTCGGGATGAACCTCGGTGCATTGGGTCGCGAGGTTGGAATTCAGCCAGTAATCGTTGTGGGTCCGCGGGATAAGCTTGGGCACCCCGGTGGTGCCGCCGGAAAGCTGAAACACCGCGGGATCGGTGGGGTCGATCTCAATCGTGTCTAGCACCGCAGACGGCGCCTCTGGTACGCGCGCCAGCAATTCGGCAAAAGACAGGAACCCTTTCGGCGCGTCGCCCAAGATGATGCCATGGGTCAGACATGGGGATTCGGCCTGGACGCGGGCAATCATGGGCGCAAATTCAAAATCGCGCTGACGGTCGGGCGCGATGCACATCCTTGCCTGGGCGATCTCGGTAAACTGACTCAGTTCATGGTAGCGGTGCGTCGCGAGCGCGCAGATCGGGATTGCCCCCAGCTTCTGCAGCGCGAAATAGAGATACGTAAACTCGATGACGTTGGGCAGCATGACCACGACGCGGTCGAGTGGCCGCAGGCCCAGGTCCCATAGATTGAGCGCAAGCTTTTGCGAGATCGCATCCATTTCGGCATAGCTCACCGAGATGTCGCCATCGATCACTACGATACGGTCGGCATAGGGTCCGAACAAATTCTCGGCGAACTGGTCGCGCAGCGACTTGTCTTCCCAGTATCCTTTTTCGCGGTAGCGGGCGGCGAACTCAGGTGGAAAGCCGACAAATCCTTCAAGCATGGCGCTGTCTCCCTGTTTCGTCTTTTTATCAGGTGGAGGCTGCGAAACCGCCGTCGACGACGACGATTTCACCGGTCACGAAACGGTTTCCCTGGATCAGGCTCACGGCCGTTTCGGCAACGTCCTCTGCGGTGACGCGGCGTTTCAGCGGGGTCATCTTCGCGCGGCGGTCCATCAGCTTGTCATAGTTGTCACCAAGCATGCGTTCCATCCATTCGCCTTCCATCCAGCCCGGCGCAATGGCGTTGACGCGGATGTCCGGCCCAAGCGCAAGAGCGAGCGTTTTGGTCAGCGACACCACGGCTGCCTTGCTGGTCGAATAGGCCAGTGGTTGCGGCCCGGGGCGCAGCCCGACGATGCTCGCGGTATTGACGATTGCCCCTTTGGCTTCGCGCAGCGCCGGCGCGCAGGCGCGCGTGACCTGCACGATGCCGCGGACATTGACCGCCAGCACGCGATCCCATTCGTCGAGATCAATCGCGTCCAGATCCTTGAACGGCGCCGTGCTGGTGATGCCCGCGTTGTTGCACAGCGCATCGAGCCGCCCGAAAGCGGCAGTTGCCTCGGCGACCATGGCTTTCACCTGGGTGTCATCGGCGACATCGCAACCGATCACCGCAGTTTTTGCCCCTGCGGCCTCGCAGGCGGCAGCCGTTTCCTCTGCCGCGCCGGAACTGCGGCTGTAATTGACGGCAACGTCATACCCTGCCTGCGCGAGCGCGATTGCCTCCGCCCGGCCGATGCCGGTCGCCGAGCCCGTGACCAGAACGGCCGGTTTGTTGTCTGCCATGTTTTCGATCCCAGCCTGATTACTTAGCTTGAAAGCGAAATTAAATGAACATGTTCATAGTATCAAGTGTTCATATGCCCGACACCGGCGCACAGCCGTCCATCGCGACCGAAAGTGCGCGGCGCAACGACACCTGCCCGCTCTCGGGGTCCGGCGCGTCATTGAGAAGCCATTCGCGAATTTCCGCCTGGTAAATCGCGAACAGGGTCCAACCGACAATTTCGGGATCTGCATCTTCCCGGATCAGGCCCCGCGGTTTGGCCGAGCGCAGATGCGACACCAGTCGCGCGACGACCTGATAGCGGTTCTCCTGGAACCGCTGGCCCTGAACGCCAGATACAAAAAACGTCAGTTCGCGCAGGATGTAGCGCGACAGTCCTGGTTGTTCAGCGAAGTAGCGGTAGTAAAAACCGAAAATATGGATCAATTCGTCGATTAGCCGGTCATGCCTCGGCACGTCTTCGAAGGCGCTCTCGATCAGGCCTTCGAGCTCATCGGTGCAGATCAGAAACAGCAGATCCCGCTTGTCGGTTGCGTAAAGAAACAGCGTTCCGAGGGCGACATCCGCATGACGGGCGATCTCTCGCGTCGTCGTCTCGTCGAACCCTTTTTCGATAAACAAAGCTCGCGCCGCCGCGGTTATCCGCTGCAATTTATCGATCCGGTTCCGTTCGCGAACGCTGATTTTCTCGTCTGTGCCGCCCGTCATCCGGGGACCTCCACACTGTCATACGGTTTGTAGCAACTCCGGGTCGGAATACACGGAAATTATCTCTACGCCAATTCTCCGGCTTGGACCCAATTCTACTTTCTTGAAGACCAAAACCGCTGTTCGTGCGTATCTTTTTTACCGGACATCGGTACGAGCTCACGATAAGACAAACGCGGACATTGGACTTATGACGAAATTTATCCTGATCTGGCTGATTTGCACGGCGATTTTTCTGATCATCGACCTGGTCTGGCTTGGCATGATCGCCAAGCCTTTTTACCAGCGCGGAATCGGCCACCTGATGGCTGAAAACTTCCGTCTAGGCGCCGCCGCCCTGTTTTACGCGGTGTATGTGGTCGGGATCGTCTATTTTTGCGTGGCTGGCGCCGTAGACTGGAAGGCCGCCGCGCTGAACGGCGTGCTGTTCGGCTTCTTCTGTTACGCCACATACGATATGACCAATTACGCAACGCTGCGCGACTGGCCGTTATCTATGGCGTTGGTGGATATCGCTTGGGGGACCGTCCTGACGGGATTCACAGCGGGCGGGGGCTTTATGGTGGCGAAAAAGCTGCTCGGTTGATCGCGCCGACCGACCTTATTCCTCCTCGGCTAGTTTGGTGCCCTTGGGCGCCCACGACCTCGGGCAACTGCATGACAGCGCGCAGGCGCTCGACATAGAGAAGGCCTTCCCCCGAACACCGCCCGAGCGACACCGCAAGCGCCACACCGTCAATCGGGCGCCCGGAGTGCCGCATGCGCGCGCATCTTCCGGAACTGTCCATAAGCCGGGTGGCTATTGAGGTTCTGCATGTAGCCAAGCAAGCTGAGCTGGATCGTATCGAAGGCTTTCATGCCGACGGCGCTGTCCCCCCGTGTGGTAATGGTCCCTTCGCCGGCTTCCAGACCCAGCTCTCCGCGATGGGCTACAAATACCAGTTCGTCACCTCGCGGGGTTCCTCCAGTTCAATCTCGGCATGTTCAACCTTGCGGGCGGATACCGCGACCGGGCATGGCGGCGTATTCGGAGCTTCAACAGGGGGAATTTGACGCCGAGGCCGACGGCTATACCGCCACCCGCCACCAGCGTGAGGTGGGCACCGGCTATTTCGATGCCGTCTCTCAGGCCATTTCCGGCGGCCAGGCCTCCACCACGGCCCTCGGAGATTCAACGAAAACCGCGCAGTTCGAAGATGCAGATAACGCATCGACGACTACGCAGGCTGTCGCCGCCGAATAGCCCCTCATGCGCGCCACAACACTATTTTTCAAAAGGAACAGACCCATGCAAAGCAACAGAAGATACTGGATCATCGGCGGTGAGTACGAAGACACCCGCTTCGAGAACATGCGCCGCGGATCGCACGACGTGATCGGCCCGTTCGAGGATCGCGATCTTGCCGAACGTACGTGCCGGAGCATCACCCAGAAAGTGCAATCGCCCCGGGTTCGCTACACCATCGCGGTCGATCCGGCCTGACGTTTGGGAGATATCGCCGACAGAATCCGCGCCCTCCGGCGCGGGTTCTTTTTATGAGGAACAGGCGGTCAGATGACACGCGGCAGCTGGCGTGCTTTGCTTGTCGCCTCGGAACAGGGAGATACATCATGAAACGCGAATTCATTCACGGCACGTGGCAGAAAAACCGGTCCTTCTCGCCCGCCGTTATCACGCAGGGCAGCGATCAGCGCATCATCTGGCTCGCCGGATTCGGCGCGCCGCAAACCCCCGACGGTGCCTCCCTCGCCGGCGATTTCGAGGCACAGACCCGACAGTCCTTTGCCAATATTGAGACATTCCTCGAACAGGCCAGGGGAACCCTCGCCGACATCGTGCAGATGACGGTGTTCATTATCGATTCCCGCTATGGCAATGAATTCATCGAACTGCGTAAAGAATTTTTCCGGGACGGCAACTTTCCGGGCAGCGCGCTGATCACCTGCGCCGGGTTCGCGCAGCCCGATATGATGGTCGAAATTCAGGGCATTGCGGTGGTCTAGGGCTGATGGCTTGCTGAGCCGCGTGGGTGACCCGGCGGCCTTCAGGCCGAGCGTTCCCGCCCGAGATCGCGCAATATTTCGATCAGCGATGCCATCGCCGGTGTGATCGTGCCGTGCTCGCGCAGCGTGAACCCGATCGTCCGGCTTCCCGAATGCCAGCGGATCGGCAGCGCACAGAGCACCCCGCGCTCGATCTCGGTCGCAAACAGTTCGGCCGGATTGGCGCACACGAAGTCGCCCGACAACAACAATCCTTTCACACACAACATCGAATCTGTTTCCACGACGAATTTTGGCGGATCGCTACCCTCGAAACGAAATTCGTTGGCGACAAGCTGACGAATCGTGGCCGAGCCGCGCGCCATAACCCAGGCTTCGTCCACAAGATCGGCAATCGTCAGGTCGGTCCGCGGCGTGAGCGGATGATCGCCGCGGACGATGACGGACAGGCTGTTCTGGAACAGGATCTCCTCAACCAGATGCTCGTGTGTCCCCGCGCCGCCGAACAGGGCGCCGATGACGATATCCAGCTCTCCCCTATCGAGCGCGTCGAGCTGAAGCCCTAAAGCATCGTTGCGGACATCGAACGTCAGGCCGGGCCGCACCGCGTGCAACCGCGAAAGGGCCGGCCCGACCAGGGTCGCCATGCCGATGGGCGACGCTCCGAGCGCGATATGGCCGCCCTCGGCCTGACGCAGCTCGGACAGGTCGCGCGTCGCATGGCGCAATTCCGCCTCGATCGTCCGCGCATGCTGGGCAAGAGAGCGCCCGAATCGCGTCGGTACAACCCCGCGCCCGACCCGGGCGAGGAGCGTGACATCCAGGGTCTCTTCGAGTTGACGGACCGACCGTGTCAGGGCCGGCTGCGAAACGTTCAGGGCCCGCGCGGCCGCTGTAACGCCGCCATGATCCACGACGGCGAGCAGGTCCAGCATCTGGCGCACATTGAGATTTCTGAGGGCTGATGAATCATGCATAATAGGTATGAGTTTATCAGATATCGATATTAGATTTAATATATGATTTTCGGCATCTTCGCCCGGCTTCGAAATGACTCTGACAGTTCAAAAGCGGCCTTAAGGTCCAATGTCAGGGTGGCGGAGCGAGGCTCCACGGCTGGGAGGCGGCGCTATGGCGAGCGCATACGACGTACCGGTGCTGATTATTGGTGGCGGTCCTGTCGGGATGGCGCTCGGCACTGAGCTTGGCTATCAGGGGATCGAAACTCTTGTGGTCGAGCGGAGAGATGGCACCGTCTCCCACCCTAAAATGAACATGATCTCAACCCGTACGATGGAGTTCTGCCGGCGCTGGGGCGTCGCAGAAGAAATTCGCGGCGCCGGCTGGCCGCCCGAGCACCCCATGAACATCGCGTATGTGACCAGCCTGTCGGGGTACCGGATTTCCGGGTTCGAGTATCCGTCCTATGACGACCGCCCGCCCTGGCAGCACACACCCGAAGGCCACCAGCGCTGTTCCCAACTGTTTTTCGACCCCGTCATTCAGCGCCGCGCCGAATCGTTCGAGTGCGTCAGCACGCGTTACCGGACCCTGTTTAAATCCTTCGAGCAGGACGATGACGGTGTGACCGCGATCGTTGAGGACCGCGATACCGGCAAGCAGGAAACGATCCGCGCGCAATACATGGTGGCCTGCGACGGCGCCGACAGCCCGATCCGACAGAACCTGGGCATCAATATCGAAGGCGATGCGCCGCTGTCTTTCGATATCAACATGTTCTTCGAAAGTCAGGACGTGATGCGCTTCCACCGCAAGCACGAAGCGATGATGTACTGGTTATACGGTGCCGAGGGTTTCTGGGCGCAGTTTATCGCTGTCGATGGGCGGGGCCTGTGGCGGTTGTCGATGATTACGCCCGAACTGATCACCGACACCGAGAACTTCGACGCCGACAAATACATTCGCCGGGCGCTGGGATCCGACGATATCGACTACGAGCTGAAATCGATCCTGCCCTGGGAACGCCACCGCTGCGTCGCCGACGCCTATCACAAAGGCCGGGTCTTTCTCGCCGGCGATGCGGTACACCAGTATTCACCGACCGGCGGATTGGGCATGAATACTGGCATCCAGGAAGCGGTTGATGTTGCCTGGAAACTCGCCGCGGTCCTCAATGGATGGGGCGGTGACCAACTACTCGACAGCTACTTCGCAGACCGCCAGCCGGTCGCGATCCGTAACAACGAGGAAGCAACCGCGAACTTCAAAAAACTGGTCGAACTGCCGTCTGGTGCGGCCATCGACCAGGAGGGTGAAGACGGTGACGCGCTCCGCGCCCGCGCCCAGCACGTAATCGAAAACGGCGGCTATAACGAGGAATACGAACAGGAAGGCATTACCGTCGGCTATCGCTACGACAGGTCCCCTATATGCATCGATGACGGGTCGGGATTTCCCGCACTGACTATTGTCGAATACAAACAATCCGCGCGGCCGGGGGCGCGAGCGCCGCATATCTGGATCGGCGACGGCCGCTCGACGCTCGATCTGTACGGCGCAGGCTTTACGCTGTTACGACTGGGGCCGGGTGCACCTGAAGCACCTGGTTTGGCCAGCGCTGCCTCAGCCTGCGGCATGCCGCTCGCCATCGAGCATGTCGACGTAGAGGACGCTGCAGAAATATATGACTGTACCCTGTGCCTCGTGCGCCCCGACGGCCATGTTGCCTGGCGCGGGAATGACGACCCTGTGAACGCGTCGGCGATTATCAATGCGGTGCGTGGTGCCGGCGCTTCGGGATTCCGCACCAACGCAGATGCCTTCGCCGATAGCGGCCTCTCGGCGGCCTAGTATACCGGCGGAGAGATTCCGGCTTTCGCCGGAATGACACTATAATTCTAACCTCGTCATCCCGGCGAAGCCGGCCCCGGGCTTGAACCGGGGCCAGGATATTCCTGCTAACGAACTCTAGCCGATCAATGCCAGCAACCGCCTCGGCGTCACCGGCAGTTCGTTGACGGCCCCCGGTTTGCCGATAGCGTCGTCGATCGCCGACGCTATCGCTGCGCCCACGGCATTGATCCCGCCCTCCCCCGCGCCCTTGATACCGAGCGGGTTCAATGGGCTCGGCGCATCCTCGGTCAATAGAATCTGCGCGCCCGGCACCTCGGTCGCACCGGGCATGATGTAATCGGCGAAGGTCGACGAGAGAGGTTGTCCGGCGACGTCATAGGTGAATTCTTCGAACAAAGCCCCGCCGATACCCTGGGCCAATCCACCCTGCAACTGGCCTTCGACCGTCATCGGATTGATCGCACATCCGATGTCATAGGCGATCATGAATTTTTCGACCGTTGCGATGCCGGTTTCCGGGTCGACCGCAACAACGCCAGCATGTACGCCGTAGGGATAATTCATATGGGTCGTGTCGTAGCGCCCCTCCGCCGACATCACGTCACTGCCACTATTGCGTACAATATCGGCAACCGACATCGACGCACCGGTTTGCGCGTGGCGCGCCATACCGTCGACGATCTCGATTTCGCCGGACTCCGCCTGCATTTTATCTGCGGCCATCGAGATCAGTTTTTTCTGCAGCGCGACGGTTGCCAGCCGGGTCGCTTCGCCGGTCATGACCGTCGTCCGTGAGGCGTGACTGCCATAGCCTTCATCGATACGGTCAGTGCGTCCGCACATAACCTTGATCCCCGTATGGTTGACGCCAAGCGTCCCCGCGCAGATCTGCGCCATCACCGTGATCACCCCCTGCCCGAGGTTCGATGCGCCGGTGACGACGGTGATATGTCCTTCCGCATTGGCCTCAACGCGCACTTTATCGGTCGGGCCGAGACCGGATTTTTCGACAAAGAAGCCGAGCCCGGCACCAACCATCTCGCCGGCGGCCCGACGGGCAGTAATATCTGCCTGGAGCGCGTCCCAGCGGAAATCCCTCAGCGCCTTTCCAAGCAGGCCGGCATAATCGCCGGATTCCAGAACCACATCGACTTCGAGCGCGTCGAGTGGCCGGGCGAACGGAATAGCGTCCGCGGCAATCATATTGCGGCGGCGGGCCTCGATCGGATCGATGCCAACCTCCGCCGCGATCGCATCCAGAAGCCGTTCCCGCACGAATGTCCCTTCGTACCGTCCCGGTGCACGATAGGTCGCCGCCGGTGTCTTGTTGGTAAGGCGTACATGCCCGGCAACGCGATAGGCGGGTACGTCATAGGGCCCGAGCGCCAGTCCGGCCGTCATATCCGGCACGCGTACCCCGTGGGTGCGCAGGTACCCGCCCTGGTCGTGAAAAAATTGATTGTCGATTGCGAGAATGCGGCCCTCCGCATCGATTGCAGCACGGATATGGTGGCGCTGCTGGCGCGAGTGATTGGCCGATAGCAGATGTTCGCGCCGGTCTTCGATCCACCGCACTGGCCGGTTGAGGCGCAACGCGGCGGCGCAGAGCAGAAAATCGTCGGGATACAGTTCGCCGCGGATGCCGAAGCC
>Ga0315331_10002688_pt1 | contig 13440 bp, 8 predicted proteins | sample M160m34915metaG_FD_203456 | JGI IMG/M metagenome (GOLD analysis project Ga0315331, IMG submission 203456) | Ammonia-oxidizing marine archaeal communities from Monterey Bay, California, United States - M1 60m 34915 | ecosystem: Environmental > Aquatic > Marine > Intertidal zone | place: USA...
GAGCCGGATCGGGTCTTACTGCTATGGCGTGTGAAGCTGGAAAAAGAACCAAGCCTCTTGCAACCATTCGAAATTTATCAAATCGTGCGAGCAGTTAGACGCAAGCCCATGACCCTCAAGACCTCCGACGAACTGCTTGACCATTCACGGACGCTCGATGACATCGCGATCTCGTTTCGAATGCTCGCGGACGAACTGGAGAAGAGAAACGTCGATGTCCTTTACGCGGACAGCCTCTGGAGCCGGTGGTCTGTCGCCCGGTGCGGTAGCCGCACGGCATTGTAGAGTTGTGGTATCGCCCCGAATTCTACATCCCCGGCATGTCCTCTCAAAACTAACACCACTGCCCGTTCAGTAGGTCGCACGGAGCGCCCTCACTACTGCGTTCAGGATCGTCTCGTCCATCAAGCGATTTCTCTCATCCTCGCTTGAACATGACGACACTCCTGATATTGGTTGCGGATTCATGGAAAACAATGGTTGGGACTCCCCGCCTGATCAACCGTTCCGGGATATTGCCCACCGGCTGTCAGACTACTGAACGACGCTTGATCCTGGACAGCACCGGACTACCCGTTTCACTACCCAAAACTACCCGCGATCCAATGTATTCCGCTGACTCGTATTGCAAAGCAATGCAACGTTTGACACTATAAAATTTTTATTAAGACTACGTTTCACGTCGGCTTGGCCTCGCGTCTCTCTTTCTTTGGGAGCAGGAGGTCGCACGTTCAAATCGTGTCGCCCCGACTTAAAATCGAAACAGCTCGTCGCATTCAATTGCGGCGAGCTGTTTTTTGTTTGTCAGCAACGAGTTACGCGATCCGCGAAGCTCATGCTGGTCAGTTCAAACAGTGGCTCCACTTCAGACGACGAAGCGGGGCAATCTCTCGAAACCGTTGTGAGGCAGAGAGTTGCGGAGTTCAAATCCAGTCGCCACTCTCAGGGTATGTCAGTTTGGTTCGAGCCCTAATTGCGGAGCTTCCAGTCCGAACCAGTAGACCCTCGGTCGCAACTTCATTTGTGGCCGTTTTTTTTTCGTTTCTCGTCGCGAGCCGAATTGAAAAAGACAGTGGCGTGCCAGGGCTCCAGAGTGCGCAGACATCTCTATTGCGACGCAAGCTCCTGTTTAGAAACAAGTTGTGACGACGAGCAACGGGTTCGGGGCCTTTGGTTGAGCAAGCCTGTGAATCGAAGCACTTTGTGTTCAAACTCTAATCGCGGATTCTTTTGAGATTCTGTGTCCAATTCAGTGGTCTCGTTGGAAGTAACCTATGAGCCATGAACCAGTCTTCCGAACAGCAAGCCCCAAAACCTGCATCACAGCAGGAGTTTTTGACGGTCTTTCTCGCCAGTGAGCGAGAGATCTTCCGGTATGTAGTTGCGCTGGTGCCGACCGCTGGCGACGCTCAGGAGATTGTGCAGCAGACGGCGGTTGTGCTGTGGGAGAAGTTCGACGAGTACGATCGGTCTCGGCCGTTTTCGCCGTGGGCCTGTCGTTTTGCTTTGAATGTGACTCGCCAGTGGATGGCTCGGCGACAGCGATGGAAAGCGTTGCTGGAGAGCGGACTGGCTGAGGAATTGGCGCTGCGGCGTGCGCAGCTTCTGCCCGAGTTCAACGAACGGCTAACTCATCTCAATCACTGTTTGAACAAGCTTCCGGAAGATCAGCGGGAGTTGGTCGAGGGATATTACTTTCGACAGACCGAGGTTGAGACGCTCGCGGCGCAAGCTCACCGAACGGCCGATGCAGTTTACAAGGCGCTGCAGCGGATCAGGCGGCAGTTACGCGAATGTATCGAACGTTCTCTGCGCGAGGAAACAGCCACATGAAGTTTCCTTCGCCTGAATTCGACAATGCGGTTGCACTGTTGTGTCATGGCACAATTACCAACGAGGCTTCGGCGGAACTGCATGAGTTGTTGCGTACCGATGCAGAAGCGCGAGACGAGTATCTTTGGCGTGTGGAAGTGCATGGTGAACTCGCATCAGGCAGGCTGGACTTTGGACATGCATCGAATTTCGAGCCAGACGGTTTTGGCTGGGAGTCGACAGCAACGTTGGTTCCTGATGCCAGCTCGAAACGGCGACGGAGCTATCCGGCGCCGCCAGTTGTGGTGGCAATGCTCGCCTTGGTCACCGTGTGTGGCGGCCTGTGGATGTGGCATGAGTCGCAGACTGCATCTGTTGAAACAGGATTGCCGGCTAAGGCACTGGCTGTCGCAACGATTGCTGAACTGCATGACTGCCGCTGGATGGACCCGGCGGCGGAAGTGTCATCCGGCGATGCCGTTCGAGTCGCGCAACGGATCGAGTTGTCGTCCGGCATCGCCGAGGTGTTGTTCAACACGGGAGCCAGGCTGAAGATCGTTGGTCCAACGATCATCGAACCGCGAACAGACAACAGTGTGTTTCTGACACTCGGTGAGGTGCATCTGGATGCCGGGACGCCGGAATCAAAGGGCTTCACAGTCGTCACGCCGACTTCGAAGTTTGTCGACATCAGTACGGCCTTCACGGCGAGAGTGTCACCGGATGGTCTCAGTCGATTAAAAGTATCTGAAGGCGAAGTAGATGTTGTGCTGGAAGGTGTCGAGCGGTCACCTCGGCTGCGGGCCGGGGAAACGCTGTATGTCGAACCTGGCGAGCGTCAGGTTATGACGCGCATCGAAGAGGGAGACGGCACTGACGCCTTCCACTTCCCGACCATTCAGTCACCGAGCCATGAGGACCTGGCAGATCAGGCACTGGGGCATGCCAGCGTTCGCGTGGTCCGCGGACAGCTCAACTTCAAGCCAGGCCGGGGAACAAGCGGTCCACCTGACGTCCTGATTGATGGCGCGGGCCAGTCACACCAGGACGCCCCAGGTGAGTCTGCCTTTTTTCAGGACCACACATCCGGCGGTCTTCTGATGGATTTGGGAAGTGTTGTCGCCATCAGCAGGATCAACTCGTACTCGTGGCATCAGCATGAAACGAACGAGTCGCATCGTCATCGAGCCCGGCAACGATTCACGCTTTACGGCTATTCCGGTGACCAGTTGCCGGACCTCACCCGACCACCACGCGAAAGCGGCTGGACACGCATCGCACGCGTTAACAGTGACCGCTTCTTCGAGGTCACGACACCACTCGATCGCCCCGCTCAACAGGCGTCCTCGATCACGGCCGCCCAGGGAGAAATCGGGCAATTTCGTTATCTGCTGTGGGAAGTCAGCGGGAACACATTCTTCGGCGAACTTGACGTATTTGGTTTGCCCCACGCGACACAAGAGACTCCTTAATGCCAGGGCTAAAAGTGAATTCAAACTCAAGACGTCTGTCTGCTGTGAAAACAGTTCCCGTACTTGCTGCGGCTTTCGCCCTGTCTTCAGCGATCGTTCTGCATGCTGCGGACGGTTATCCGAATTTCAGCTGGGACCGAGTTCCGGTGTATGCCCACGTGGGATTGGGCAAAGGACTGAAGCCCAATGAGTATCGTTTTCTGGCAGAACACTATGACTTCATCGCCTTCACCGGTGGGGCTATTGATCGCGAGTACCGGTCCAACAGGAAGATCACGTTCGAGCGAATCGTCACTGATGCGGCAGGGACGATCAAACAACACAATCCAAACGCAAGGGTGCTCTTCTACCTGGCATCCGACTTCGCCAAGCCGCACAACAAACTTTCCAATGCAGGCATCCCGGCCGACGGTCGAATCACCGTGCGCAGGAACGGGAAGAAGACGGTTGAGATATTCGACACGACGAAGCAGTCGACTCGGGACTGGTGGACCGGGGTGGCTGCCAAAGCCGTTCATGAATATGGCTGCGACGGCATCTTCGTCGATGGTGCGACAGCGTTTACACCTGGCTCACTTTACGAGCGAAGACTGGGAAAAAGCAGAAACGCGGCTCTGGAAAAAGGCATGTTCGCAATGCTTGCTGAGGCGAAGCGAAAGATGGGCGAAGATTCGATCATCCTGATGAACCCGCTGCATGGCCCCAGGCCCGGTGAAACGAAGGAAGAAGCTCTCGGGTGGCGATACCTGCCGCATGTCGATGGTGCCATGGTGGATGACTTCGACCGCGCGGCCAACATTCTGGAGAAGCGGCAGAGCAAGGAATACATCGTTGGCACCATTCGCGTGATGACCGAGGCGACCAAACGCGGAGAGATCGTCGTCTTCAAAGCGTGGCCCGGATTCACATGGTGGAGTGATCCGGAATTGATGAAGCAACCCCACTCCGAACAATACGCTGTCTCCGTGAAGAACCTGGAATTCCCCCTCGCCTGCTTCTTAATCGGAGCCGAGGAACACTGCTACTTCTGCTACACGTGGGGCTGGCTTCCCGAGTACGGTGCTCTCGACTGGTATCCCGAATTCGACAAGCCACTGGGACCACCGAAGGGATCTGCAGTCCAAGACGGATGGACCTTCCGCCGTGATTTCGAGCACGCCTCGGTCTTTGTTGATGTCGAAAAGCGAGTGGGAAGGATCAATTGGAAATGACCGGTATCAATCGACTTCAACTCATTGCTATGCCACTCGTTCTTGCTCTCATGGTTGGCCAAGCGTTTGCGGATAAACCCAACATCGTCCTCATACTCGCGGACGACATGGGTTACGGCGACTGCGGGGCGTACAACCCGGAGTCGAAGATCTCGACGCCGCATATCGATCAACTGGCGAAAGAGGGGCTGCTTTTTACCGATGCCCATGCCGCCGCCAGCACTTGCACGCCGTCGCGGTATGGTCTGTTGACGGGCATCAATCCGGTTCGGACGGGAGTGTTAAATACGCTCCTGTCAAAAGGTAATCCAATCATTGCGGAAGATGAGAAGACGCTGCCTTCGATGCTGAAAGACCAGGGCTATATCACCCGAATGATCGGTAAGTGGCACCTTGGTTTTAAAATGGACACTTCGGCGCGGCGGCCGGCCTTCGATTTCTCGAAGCCGCTCACGGGCGGTCCGCTGGATCGCGGCTTTGATTCCTGGTTCGGCATGCATTCGTCTCCCGGAGCACAACCGCTGTGCTACTTCGATGGACGCAGAGTCGTTGAAGAACCAACGAGTACGCTCAACTTCGAGATGCGGCGTGGCGGCAAAACGATCAGCGTAAAGGCCAATGCTGCGCCGGGATTCTCCCTCGAAGAAACGAGTCCGCTGTTTTGCCGCAAAGCCGTCGAGATCATCCGCGATCACGCGGCAACACAGCAGCGGAAGCCGCTGTTTCTGTATTACGCATCGCCGATTCCGCATGAACCCTGGGGGCCGCGCAAACAGTTTCAGGGGAAGAGCAAGGTCGGAAACTATGGCGATTTCGTGATGCAGCTTGACGATGTGGTCGGCCAGATTGACAGTGCTTTGAAAGACACGGGACTCGATCGCAACACGCTGCTCATCTTCACCAGCGACAACGGCCCTGGCCCGGATGCCTGGAAAGTCATGAGCGAGCATGGGCACGCGTCATCGGGCGTCCTGCGAGGGAAGAAGGCTGAGAGCTATGAAGGCGGCCATCGCGTGCCGTTCATTGCCCGGTGGCCCGGTCGAATCTCAGCGGGTGGCGTCACGTCGGCAACAATCAACTTTACAGATCTGTTTGCGACGCTTGTGCAAATGCTGGAAGTTGAATTGGCGAACGATCAGCCCGGGGACAGTTTTAGCTTCTTTTCGGTGCTGCTCGATCCTTCCACAAAGCACCGGCGTCCCGCTGCGATTCACGGCAGACATGCGGTTCGCGATGGCGACTGGAAGCTGGTTTCCAGTGTCAGACGCGAAGATGCCGCGAAGATCAAACTGTCCAGCTTCGGGCTATACCACCTGGCCGAAGATATTTCCGAGCAGAACAATCTTGCTCAAAGCAACCCGGAAGCGGCGAACCGTCTCTACGGCGAGTTCAAGCGATTCATCAGGAACAGAAAGCTGAAACAGGCACAGGACGATTGACATGCAGAAGATGCTTAAAATCACGCTCGCCGTCAGCGGATGCCTGTTGTTCATCGCCGCCACAGCTGCGGCCGAACGCCCTAATATCCTGCTGATTCTCTCGGACGATCACGCGAAGAAGGCGCTGAGTTGCTACGGCAACACGGACATTGAGACGCCCGCGCTGGATCGGATCGCCAGAGAAGGCATGCGGTTCAATCACGCACTGACGCCGAACTCGTTCTGCACACCGGCCCGGGCGGCCGTTCTGACCGGCAAGTACTCGCACAAAAACGGCGTGACACATCTGAATCAGTCGTTCGACGGTTCACAGCAGACATTCCCCAAACTGCTGCAGGCCGCTGGTTACCACACCAGCCTGTTTGGGAAATGGCATCTGCTGTCTCAGCCGACGGGGTTCGACTTTTACTGCGTGCAAAAGATGCAGGGCATGCCTGTCGATCCGGTTGTTTTCGAGACGGGCATGCCGTGGATTCCATGGTCGCCGAAAGATCGGAAGAGCTACCGGCAGGGCGGCAGAAAACTCATAGGCTACAACAACGATGCCATCACGACCGAGGCACTCCACTGGCTGAAGGAGAAACGCGACCCGGACAAACCGTTCTGCATGCTGCTGCATCCCAAGCCGCCGCATCAGCCGTACAAGCCGCCGCAGAAGTACGAGGAGTTTCTCCAGGATGTGACGATCCCGGAGCCGGCGACGCTATTGGATGATTACAAAGGGAGAACGCCCGCGGCGATTCAGGACATCATGTCGTCGAATCGGATCGTGCTGGGACCGGCCTTCAAAGCCCATCGCCAGCAACTGGAAAAGGAGAACCCGAAGATCACGCGTGACGAATTGACGCGGGCGATGTATCAGGAGTACATCAAGGGCTACTACCGGCTGGTCAAGTCCGTCGACGACAATGTTGGACGCGTGCTGGATTACCTCGACGAAACTGGCCTGGCCGACAACACGCTCGTGATCTACACCTCAGATCAGGGCTTCTCGCTGGGCGAACATGGTTTCTACAACAAGCAGTGGATGTACGAGGAACCATTGCATCAGCCACTGTTGGTCCGTTTGCCAGGAAACGTCGCACGGGGCAGCGTTCAGAATTCGATGGTGAACCACGTTGATCTCGCACCCACGATTCTGGAGTACGCCGGCCTTCCCGTCCCCGACGACATGCAGGGGTGTTCGCTCAAAGCGATTCTGGAAGACAAGGCCGACAAAGTGCGCGACGCTTCGTACTACCACTTCTACGAGCATGGCAAGCGGCTACCGGAAATGATCGGCATCCGCACCGCGACGCATAAGCTGATTCACTATCCCACCATGAAGGGCAGGTATCAGTGGGAACTCTTTGATCTAACGAACGACTCTCAGGAAACAAAGAACCGCTACACCAGCCCGAATTACCAGAACGTTCGGAAAGAACTCGGAAACAGACTGCGGAAACTCATCAAGAACCTGAAGGATCCCGTGGTTGCCCCTAACCTCTTCCTCTCTGGCCAGTCTTAACCGCCTCTCGAAAACCTCTCCTAAGGGAACGCTTCAAAGTGATATCCAAAATGACCAACCACTTGAAAGTCATGCTCGTCGTCGCCTGCTTACTTTGCGGCGGCACCTCCCATGCCAAAGAGCCACTCAAGAAAGACGATCGAATCGTTTTTCTTGGTGACTCGATCACCGCCTTGGGAATGCGGCCAACCGGCTACGTGACCCTGACCTCGAAGGCCATCGCCAAGGCCCACCCGAACCTTAACATCGAAGTCATTGGGGCCGGAATTGGTGGTCACAAAGTCCCGGACTGTCAGCGGCGACTGGATGCAGATGTGTTGCAGAAAAGCCCAACCATCGTGGTCATCTACATCGGCATCAACGATGTCTGGCACTGGACCCATCCCCGGGTCGTAGCCAGAGGCAAGAAGGGGACGACACCGGAGGAGTTTGAGGGCGGGCTCAAGGACATCATCAAAAAGATCAATGGCGTTGGGGCGAGGGTCATTCTCTGCACGCCAACAGTCATTGGGGAGAAAACAGATGGCAACCCTCAGGATGAAATGCTGGATCAGTATTCAAAGATCAGCCGCAAGGTTGCGAAAGAGACAGGTTCGCAGCTACTTGATTTACGAATCGCTTTCAAAGCGTATTTGAAACAACACAATGCAAAAAATGCCACCCAGGGCATTCTGACCAAAGACACCGTTCATATGAACGATGCCGGCAACCGCATGCTTTCCCAACTCGTCCTGGACGCGTTGGGTGTCCCACCTGCTCGCCCCGCTGCCCTGGCACCATCCCAGACTGAACACTCTGCAAGCCCGACAGCGTCTCGCTGAATTATTCTCAATCACAACAGGACCTTCCCGGGTTCCTCAGCCAGTCCGGAATGCGGCAGCCTGCTGGAAGAATCACTGCACATGTCACTCGCCGGATCGTGGGTCGACGGCAAAAATCCCAGTGAGGATTAAGTCAACAATATCATCGAACAAGATAAGAAGAGAAATCGGGAATAATTGGTTCATGAATACATACGCAGCACTCATTCGACTCGCGCTCATTCCGTTTGCCTTTGTAGCACCGGTCTCAGCGGATGAGCGGCCGGCGAAACCGAATATCGTCCTGATCCTGACGGATGACCTCGGTTGGCAGGACGTGAAATGTTACGACATTGACGAACCGAGCTCGATGGAGACTCCGAACATCGACGCGTTATCGACACGTGGCGTGATGTTCTGGCAGGCGTATTCTCCAGCTCCGACCTGCGCTCCCTCTCGCTGCGCGATCATGAGTGGCGTGCATCCGGCGCGAGCTCAGAAGACGCACGTGGTCGGGGGCAATCCGCCACGGCCACATCACAAAACCGCGCATCCCATGATGCCGCCCTGGTACAGCGGTCGGATGCCAGACGACGAGTTCACATTAGCCGATGCACTTCAGAAAGAAGATTACGCGACGGGCCATGCTGGCAAATGGCACATGGCGATTCAGCACAACGCCTTTCCCGATGCCGTAGATCAAGGATTCGTATGGAGCAGAAGTTCGCGAGGTGCTCGCTCGCGGATGAAACCGAACCGGGTCAGCACATTTGCGACCAGGGGTAAAGACGATCCATACCGCCTGGACGAAAACGGTTATCCCTGGCATCAGAACAGCGAAGACGCATTGACGTTCCTGCGTGAGCACCACCACGAACCGTTTTTTCTGTACTACGCGACGTGGCTCGTGCATTCTCCGATTCACACGCGAAGCAAACAGTTGCTTGACAAGTATTGCAAAAAGCTCGGCGTCCAGCCCGACAAAGATGATCCTGAATCGTGGAAGGGCAAAGGCCAGACCAATCCCTTCTACTGCGCGATGGTTGAGGAGCTGGATTACTACGTCGGCAAAGTATTCGACTACCTCGACGACACTGAAGATCCACGCTGGCCGGGGCACAAACTCAGCGAGAACACGTACCTGATCTTCACGTCCGACAACGGCGGCATGGAAGGTCATCCCGGTGAAATCTACACCGATAACTATCCACTCGACCGTGGCAAGATTTCGCTCATGGAAGGCGGCACGCGAGTCCCGCTGATTATTACCGGCCCCGGTATTCCAGAGGGAAAGCAGTCCGATGTGATGGTCAACGGGCTCGACTTCTACCCGACGATTCTGTCCTGGGTCGGGGCCACTCCCCCTGCAGGAAAACACTTCGACGGGGCCGATCTGTCACGATTCCTTAGCGAAGACTCAACCGACCCTTCACTTGTGCTGGACGCCAACGGAAAGCCTCGGGACACGATGGTCTGGCACTTTCCCAACAGCGTCGCATTGGAGAGCACTATTCGCGTCGGCGGCTACAAACTGGTTCGCAACTACAACCACGTTCATGACCCGCGTGCCGTCCCGCTGGAACTGTATCGACTCTACAAGACCGAGAACGGCAGGCGGGTTCGTATTGATATTGAGGAAGCACACAACCTTGTGAAGGCTGATCCTCAGCGAGCCCGAACTTTGAACGCTCGCCTCACGCAAGTCCTTGAAGAAATGAAAGCCAGCTACCCGTACTACAATCCCGCGTTTCGCGGTGCGGGCCCGAAGGGCAAGCTTGTGCCGACAGTGTCTTCGCATCAGCAGGACGGCCGAAAAGTGACGGTCACGTTTCAACAGCACGGAGCGAGAATGATCCGCGCGAACCTGATCTACACCCGGAACGGACACGACCGGAATGAAGAGTGGTTTCGACAGGAGGCGAGGCTGGCTGGTGACAACACCGTCATCGCCAATTTGCCCCCGGACACAACGCATTATTTCATCAACCTGATCGACGAGAACACTTTCCTCGTCAGCTACCCCGATGTGCCGGGTGGAAATCACTTCAGCAAAACGCAGGAAAAGTTCGCCAAGTACGCCATCCCAGCAATGTAACCGAAAGCCAGATGTCTCACTCCATTCTCAAAGCACTCTCGTTGACCTGCGTTCTGGCCTCATCGGCAGTTGCAGTCGCGAGCGACATGCGTCCCAACATCGTGCACATCATGGTCGATGATCTCGGCTGGCAGGATGTGGCTTGTTACTACCGTGATCATCACGAAGAAGAGCCGCTCTGTGAAACTCCGAACATGGACGGGATCGCCGCGCGGGGGACTCGGTTCATTCAGGCTTACTCGCCAGCTGTGACCTGTGCTCCGTCGCGAGCCGCGTATTTGACTGGCCAGTACACGCCGCACAACGGTGTCTACCACGTCAACATGGGCTGCCAGGTTCCACGACTGCGGCGCGAATCGAATTCAATGCTCGATCCTTACTACGTCGGTCGCCTGATGCCGGGCAAGCCGGTGATTGGAAAGGCTTTGAAGCAGGCAGGTTACACAACGGCACACGTCGGCAAATGGCATGTCTCCGGAGCCTCTGGTTATCCGGCTCCGATTCAGGTCGGCTTCGACTTTTCATTTGATCATCTGAAGCGCTACAACGATCCGGACATCTACGACGAGAACGATCCCAAACAAACCAACTTCCCCGGCCTGTTCGCTCAGCCAAAGCATCGGCTTAAGGATGCGTTTAACGATCCACGGTACCCGTTGCTGGCGGACGGTCGTCCTTACGACAGTATGACCGATCTGTCTCAGCGATGGATTCAGAAGGCCGCTCGCGGTGACAAGCCGTTCTTTTTGAACCTGTGTCCTAATCTGGTGCACGGTCCGGTGATGACGCGTGATCGCAAGCGTCTGGCGCACTATTGCCGCAAGCTGGGGATTCCGTTTCCGACCGATCAAGGGTCGATCTCCGATCCTGACCAGCCGGGTCAGCACAACCCGTATTATGCCAGCATGGTTGATTCGGTGGACTGGATCATTGGGCAGGTCGTTCACACATTGGAAACGACCGACGATCCGCGACACCGCGGACACAAACTGATCGACAACACCTTCGTCTTCATCAGCAGCGACAACGGCGGAGCTCAGAAGCTGCGCAACTGGAAGAACAGCGAAGGCAAGGTCGAGTTTGAGAAAGTGACCGACAACGCTCCGCTTCGCGAGGGCAAGGCGTGGGCCTACGAAGGCGGTTGCCGCATTCCGTTTTTTGTCATGGGGCCGGGGATCGAAGCGGGCAGCGTCAATACAAAGACACCGATCAACCTGATTGACCTGTTTCCCACGTTCCTTGCAATCGCTAATGGCGAAGGTGGGAAGCTCGACCTTGACGGCTGCAACATCCTGCCCGTCATCAAAGGTCAGCAGCAGACGCCGCACTTTACTGACGGCAAACCGCGTGACACGGTTTACTTCCACTATCCGGTTCTCAACGCAGCCTTCTCAACAATCCGCCGCGGCCCGTGGAAGCTGATGAAAAACACGGGGGGCTCGTTGAACACTGCTCCCGAAATCCAACTGTTCCGCTTGTACGACGAAGACGATTCCTCGAATGACCTGAGCGAAACGAAAGACCTTGCCAGCGAGCACCCGGAGATCACGAAGCAGATGCTGGCCGATCTGAATCGTTGGCTGAAGGACCACAGCGCCGGAGTGCCGTACAAAAACTCGGCATACAAACCGGGAAACCTGCCGGGACAGAGAAACGTCCCCAAAGTCGTCCGGCGTGGCGTGGAAGGTGCAAAATTGTCGGTCCGGGTTGAAGAAGGCAAATCCAGAATCGTCGATGCTTTCCTGCTTTACACCACCAACCCCGGCAAAGGTGAAGAGTGGTTTCGTGCCGATGCTCGCATCGATGGCGATCGAATCGACGCCGAAGCTCCTCCCGGGATGACGCACGGCGCCTTCTGTCTGATCGACGAGAACAACTTCCTGATTACATCCGAACCGATTCCCAGCATGCAGAAGCTGCGGCTCGGGCAGCCCGTCTCCGAAGTACTCACAAATGGCTTCGCTTACCGCCCCGGATTGTTGTCGCTGATCAATACGGCAATGACGGCTCGGGAGCAGGCAACTCAGACTGATCAGAACTTCGCAGCCTTGCAGCAGGCGATTGATGCGGCTGAGAAGACAGCCCGGCAACCCGTCGATAAGAAGAGCTACGCCGAGGCAATCAGCAGCCTTCGAAGACAAATCCGTGCTCTCAGAGTGCCCACAGCGAGACACAGGGCGCTCAACTGGTATCCGAGACGAAGCGAATGGTAATTCACAACGAACCGAACCAGACGGAAATGCAACGCACGAAGTGTGCGCGTGCTGTTGCCATCGTGGCGATTCTTATTGGATTCAACGCCGTCACCGTCCAGATCTCAGTGGCGCAGGAGCGGGCCGCGTCGCTGACCGACATTCTGAAACAAACCGACGTTTCAGAACTGGTCGCGCAGGCCATGCAGGAGGGTGACGCCCATCGCGGGAAGTCAATCTTTCACCGCGAGAAGCTGGGTTGCGTGAAGTGTCATCTCGCATCGCCAGCAGCGGTCAAGAAGGGCCTGCGGTCGATCGGGCCGGACCAGCGCAATGTTGGTGATCGGCTGCGTCCTGAGCAGATCGTGGAAGGGGTTCTCTTTCCGAACCGTTCCATTGCAAAGGGCTATGAGTCGTTCGTCGTGGTGACCGTTGATGGAAAGGTCAGTAAAGGCGTTCCCGTTCGACAGTCACAGCAGGAGGTCGTGCTGCTGGATCCCGAGAAGAACGAGGCGGTGACGATCGCGAGAGCGGACATCGAAGCGATGCAGAAGGCGGGATCGGCGATGCCGGACGGACTGGCCAATCAACTCGCTGGTCGGCAGGAGTTCTATGATCTCATCCGGTATCTCATTGAGCAGAAGGCGTCGCTGACTGGGACGCCTGTGTTGGCAGAGGACGCCGTTCTGGTTCGTGAGGTTTCGCAGGATGGTGGTCAAACTCCGCTGCTTGCCATCGCGCGGCCGGATGGCATTTGCTATGCGTATAACCCCAATCAGTTTCGACTCGAAGCCGTCTGGCAAGGGCCACTCGGCTGGAAGCAGGACGACGGGCGGTTCACGCTGAATCTCGCGGCGGGCGAGTCGTTTCACATTCGCGACAAGCCGTGGAAGATCGACGTCGGTCGCGGAC
>Ga0315331_10002690_pt1 | contig 13425 bp, 14 predicted proteins | sample M160m34915metaG_FD_203456 | JGI IMG/M metagenome (GOLD analysis project Ga0315331, IMG submission 203456) | Ammonia-oxidizing marine archaeal communities from Monterey Bay, California, United States - M1 60m 34915 | ecosystem: Environmental > Aquatic > Marine > Intertidal zone | place: USA...
TTTTGGAATGGCTAAATCAAAATGAAACATATGCTACATTTTTTGTTGTAGGTGAAATTTTAGAAGAAATTCCAGAATTAATTGATCAAATTAAAAATAATGGCCATGAAATTGGATTTCATACAATGACTCACAAAAAATTACATGAAATTGAAACTAAAGAAAATTTTGAAATTGAATTAAAAAAATTTAGAAACATAGTAGGTAATAATGTGAAAGGGTTTAGAGCACCTACATTTTCACTTGATTCAGCAACATCATGGGCAGTAGATTCTTTAAAAAAATTTGGATATTCTTATGATAGCAGTATTGTTCCAATTAAAACAAAAATGTATGGATTATCAAATTCAGAAAAATATCCTTACAAAATTTCGTCATCCTCAATAGAAAAACATGATGCAAAATCAGAATTTTGGGAATTTCCATTAATGAAAACAAAATTTTTAGGGAAAAAAATTCCTGCAGGGGGAGGATTCTATCTAAGAACATTACCATCAAGAATTTTTCAGAAATCTATTAAAGAATATAATAAAAAAGATAAACCTGCAATAATGTATATTCATTCATGGGAATTAACTCCTGAATATATGCCTAAAATAGATCTACCAATTAAAGAAAAATTTATCACCTATCATAATATCCATAAATCTTTACCAAAAATGGATGAATTAATAAAGAAATTTGAATTTACATCATTTGAGAGATATCTAAAAAGTATAAATGATTAAACAAGTTTAAACTTTAGAAAAATATCAAAATTATGACCATGACTGAAAATAAAAATATCAAAAGTAGTAAAGAATTGAAAATTGCAATTGGACTGCCAGCATATAATGAAGAAAAAAATATAGGTAAAATTGTGGCCCAATTATTAGATAAATCATATTCAGTAATAGTGTGTAATGATGGTTCATCAGACAGTACTGGAATTATTGCAGAAAAAATGGGTGGAATAATGATTAATCATAAAAAAAATTTAGGATACGGTGCAGCCATAGGTAGTATTTTCAAAAAGGCTAGAGAAGAAAAATTTGATATTTTAGTCACATTTGATTCTGATGGTCAACATAGGATTTCAGATATTGAAAAAATTATTGAACCTATACAAAATAAAACAGCAGATATTGTTATTGGTTCAAGATTTACTGAAAATGGAAAAGCAGATATGCCAAAATATAGAAAAATGGGGATTAAAGTCATAACAAATCTTGTGAATTCTCAAACAGGGGAAAAAATAACAGATTCACAAAGTGGGTTTAGATCATACAATTCTACAGTTTTATCTCAAATGAATTTATCTGAGAGTGGAATGGGAGTATCAACTGAAATTTTAATTAAAGCAAATAAACAAAAATTAAAGATCATAGAAATTCCAATTACAATTTTATATGAAGGAGAAACATCAACACATCATCCAATTTCACATGGTACTTCAGTAATTCTAAGTACAATGAAATTTATTTCAATAGAACACCCATTGAAATTTTATGGAATTCCAGGTATAGGATTTTTATTAATTGGTTTATTTTTTGCAGTTTGGACAATTCAGGAATTTACAACTACAGGAAGAATAATTACAAATATTTCATTAATTGGTGTAGGCTCAATTATTTTTGGAATGATATTAACAATGACATCAATTATGCTGTTTTCATTAGTTAATGTTGTGAGAGAACGAAGATAATAATTTCTATTAAAAATAACATGTCTACCACTATAGAAGCAATAAAAAATAATAAAAAAGAAAGTTTAATTTATTGTAGTTTAATTTTTGTTGGAAGTTTAGTATTTAGATTATATTATTTCCCATATGATTTACCAGTAGTAGTAGATGGATTAGATTATTTTTTTTATGCAACAGAAATTTCAATGTTGCAAAATTTACCACAAAATTGGATTGTAATAAACAGTGGATGGCCAATATTTTTATCATTTTGGTTTTCAATAATACAATTAGAAGAAACACAGCAGTATATGGAACTGCAAAAAGTTTTGACAGTGGTACTTTCAAGTGCTACAATAGTACCAGTATACTTAATTTGTAAAAATTTTGTGGATGTAAAATATGCTATAATTGGTGCAATATTATTTGGAATAGATCCAAGAATTGTATTAAATTCACTATTAGGATCAACAGACCCATTATACATTCTATTAGGTGCAATTTCACTTGTTTTATTATTAAAAAATGATAAAAAATTCATATATTTAGCGTTCGTATTTGCAGCATTTTGTATAATTGTTAGAGGTGAAGGAATATTTTTTGTGTTAGCAATAACAATAATCTTTTTTATGAAAAATAAGATAAATTTTGAATCAGTAAAAATTTTTATTCCTTCAATAATTATATTTTCAGTAATTTTAATCCCCATATTATTACAAAGAATAGAAATTTCTGGTAGTGATGGAGTATTTCTTCGTGTATCACAAGCAGCGATAGAAACTTCAGTTGCTGCAAATACAGATAAATATCAAAATATTTTTTCAGGAATAGAATTATTTTTTAAATATTTAATTTGGGTATTAATTCCAAATTTTATATTATTTATTCCATTAACAATAATTTATTTTATAAAAAATAGATTAAAAGAAAATAAGTTTATAATAATATTTTTAACAATTATGTCTATTCCTGCATTATATGCATACATGGTTCCAGCACAAGATACAAGATATTTGTATTTTTTATTTCCAATGTTTACATTACTATCAGTAATTATAATATCAAAATATTTAGATAAAAATAAATTTAAAAATTATTTAATAGTATTAATAATTGCTGGAATAATTATAAGTTCAATATTATTTTTTGAATATAAAAAAGATGATTGGAGAATGAATAACAAAATAGAGATTATTAATATGAAAGTCGCAGAAGAAATAATTTCTACTGCAGATGGTGTAAATGTACATCCAACGGAAGCTCGATACATTAGGGCTTTACAAATACCAAATGAATGGCCTTATTATTATAATGAAATAAAATTTAAAACACAATCAATTGGATGGTTAGATGAACAATCAATAAAAGATTTCATTAAGCAAAATGAAAGAGAATTAACACATATTATTGTGGATGATAATGATACTCTACCTAAATTTTTAGTTGACATATATCATAATGAAGAAAAATTTAATTTTTTGATTCTTGAAAAAAATTATGAGCAATTAGGATTTAACAATAAAATAAAAATTTTTAAAATTGATTATGAACAATTTAACATAATGTATGATCAAGAAATGAGGTTAAAAGAAAATTGATTGGAGCAATAATTCAAGCACGAATGGGTTCTACGAGATTACCAGGAAAGATAATGTTACCTGTTTTAGATAAACCAATTTTAGAACATTTGATTAATAGAGTTAAAAAATCATCAAATATAGATGAAATAATTGTTGCGACATCAATCAACAAAAATGATGATGTAATAGAAAAATTTTGTAAATCTCATAAAATAAAATGTTTTAGAGGATCTGAAAAAGATGTTTTATTAAGATATTTTGAAGCTGCAAAAAAATTCTCCATAGACATTATTGTACGATTAACATCAGATACCCCATTATTAGATCCTAAAATAATTGATAAAGTTATTGTAAAATATAATGAAAACAAATATGATTATGTTAGTAATTTTTTTCCATTACCAAGAACATATCCAGATGGATATAATGTAGAAATATTTTCTATTGAACTTCTAGAACAAACTAACATTGAAGCAAAAAAACCATCAGATAGAGAGCACGTTACAACATTCATTACAATGCAACCAAAGAAATTCAAAAAATACAGAGTTGATTCAGAAAAAGATCTTTCAAAATATCGATTAAACTTAGATTATAAAGAAGATTTTGAATTAATTAAATCAGTTTTAGAAAAATTTGATGAAAAAGCAAATTTAGATGACATAATAAATTGGTTAGATGAACATCCAGAAATTTTAAAATTAAATTCACATATTAAACCATATGAAAATCTGTTGAAATCATTTGAACAAGATAAAAAATTGGGGTATGAACCATATGAAAAAAATTTCTACATAGAATCTACAAATGAATAGTTATTTTTTATTGGTAAAGTATTCTTCAACAATTTCACAAATAATATGCAGAATGATTCTATGTGACTCTTGAATTCTTGGCGTACTATTAGATGGAATAATAATGGGAATGTCAACAATTTGACTCAAATTTCCACCTCCTGAACCTAATAAGGCAATTGTAATTGCCCCTTGATTTTTAGCAGTTTTTATTCCATTAATTACATTAAGCGATTTTCCACTAGTAGAAATTCCAAAAACTATATCATTTTTTTCTACTAAAGATTCACATTGTCGAGAGAAAATATTATCAAAAGTATAATCATTACCAAGTGATGTTAAGATGGAAGTATCAGTAGTTAGAGAAATAGCAGGTAAACTCTGGCGTTCAAGAAGAAATCTTCCTATAAATTCTGCAGCAAAATGCTGAGAATCTGCAGCACTTCCTCCATTACCAAAAATAATTATTTTATTTCCATTTTCAAAACAAGTAATTATTTTATCAATAACATTTTGTATTGATTTTTCTAGAGTTTTAGAATTAGATATAGTTGCAATACTTTGATCAAAAAGTTGGGATATTTTACTTTCAGCCATTTCAAAATGTTCGAAGTTTTTTCATTACGGGTACTTCAGAATCCCAAATTCGTTTAATACCATCACCTAAAATGGATTCAACTCTTCGAACATCTCTAACCATTCGTTCTAAACCAGGGGGTTCAAGGGATGATGATTGATCAGATCCAGGCAGTGCTCTACTTAGAGTAATGTGTCGTTCAATAGAAGTTACATCAAGAACAGCTGAAATAATGCAACAAATGTATGAATCAACTTCATGGCCACTATATCCAACATTACAATTAAATTCATTTTGTAACGTAGTAATACATTTCAAATTTGCTTCTTGTAATTTCATAGGATATGAACTATTTGTATGCATTAATTCAAAAGGACAATTATTATCTTTAAAAATTTTAATTGTGTCAGAAATTTCTTCCATAGTACTCATACCAGTTGCAATAAAAGTATGTTTTTTTTCTTCAGCTACAACTTTGATTAATTCATGATTTGTCAACATTGCTGAAGCAATTTTATTATGATTTAGATCATATTGTCTTAAAAATAATTGACTGTCAATATCCCATGCAGAAGCAAACCATTCAATTTCAAGTTTTTTACAATAAGCATCAATTTCATCATACTCATTTTTCTCAAATTCCAATCCTAATTTTTGTTCCCTAGTAGTTGTACCCCATACACTCTCTCTCGGAGAATCTAAGACTTCTTTTGAATATACTTTATCAATAGTTCTTTTTTGAAACTTAACTGCATCACAACCAGCTTTTTTTGCAACATCAATGAGTTGTTTTGCGATAGAAAGTTCACCATTATGATTAATTCCAATCTCACCAGTAATGAAAACCAAGTTAGTCAATATTGAATTTTTTATAATTTAACCTTTTGTGATAAAAGGATCATATTTGCAACCTCACGAAACACTCCATTTCCACCATTGTTTTTACAAACATAATCACAAATTTTTTGAGCTTCTGTAATACCATCTAAAGGAGTAGCAGAAAATCCAACAAGTTTTAGTAAGCCTAAATCATTTATGTCATCCCCGATGTAACAAATTTCTGAAGTGTCTACACCATAGTTTTTACAAATTTTTTCTAAAATAGTTTCCTTTTTAATAACACCCATCAGAAGCTTGTCAATTTTCATTTTTTTAGACCACTGCTTAATAATTTCATTTTTTTCTTTAGTAACTATAACAGTCGGAATATTATTTTTTCTTAATAAGGTAACACCCATGCCATCACGAACATGGAATTTTTTCATAACATCCCCTTTAGTAGTATAATACATACCTCCATCAGTAAGAACCCCATCAACATCAGTCAAAACAACTTTAATTTTACGAGTTTTAATAGAAATTTTTTTCATAAATATCAAATTAAAAATTAATTAATAAATTGTTAGAAACAATAAATGAATTAATGATGAATGTAGGCATAATGTCTGGAAGACTATCAAGACAAATTGACGAAGAAATCCAAGTATTTCCTTTTGAAGAATGGAAAAAAGAGTTTGAAAGTGCAAAGAATTGCGGATTTTCATCAATTGAATGGATATTTGATTTAAAGCCCAATCCTATTTCTACAGAACAAGGCATCAAAGAAATGAATTTATTAAAAAAAGAATCAAACATTATGATAAATTCAATTTGTTGTGACTATTTTATGGAAAAAAAATTATTTGGTAAAAATATTTTAGAGATTGAGGAAAACATCAATGTATTAAAAAAAATTATAGAAGCAAGTAAAAAATTAAGTATAAAAAATATAGAAATTCCATTTGTAGATTCATCATCACTAAAAAATAAAGAGGATAAAAAGCAAATTATAGAAATAATTAAAAAAATTATTCCATTATTAAATAAAGATATGAAAATTGTATTAGAAACTGATCTTCCTCCAAAAGAATTTAGAAAATTTATTGAATCATTTGAAAATGATAAGGTGAAAGCAAATTATGATACTGGTAATAGTGCCGCATTAGGATATAATATAAAAGAAGAATTCAGGGAAATTGGAAAATATTTTGGCAATATACACATCAAAGATAGAAAATTTCAGGGAAATACAGTTCCATTTGGATATGGAGATGTTGATTTTGAACTTTTTTTTAATGAATTGACAAAAATAGACTACAATGGAGAATTAATTATTCAAGGAGCAAGGCAGGATTTCAAAGAAAATCACATTAAAACATGTAAAAATTACTTAAAAATTGTAAAACAATATCTTGATAAATACAATAAAATTGTTTAAAGTATGGGAGAAAGAAAATTAAAAATTGCAATTACTGGTTCTGAAGGATTACTTGGAAAAGAAATTACCAATTATTTATCAAAAAACCATAAAGTTTTCAAACTAGATTTAGAATTAGGTCATAATTTATCCGATGAGAAATTTGTGAGAAAGTGGTTTAAAAAAAATAAAGTCGATGCACTAGTAAATTGTTTTGCTTTAAATGATCATGTTGAACCAGGCGAAAAAAGAGGTACACTATTTGACATTACATTACAATCATTTTCAAAATTCCTAGAAATTAATTTAACAACATTATTTTCAGTTTGTAGAGAATTTGCAAAAAATAATAAAAAAGGTGCCATTGTTAATTTTTCTGCAACTACAGGAATAGTTTCAGCACGTCCAGATATTTACAATGGAAAACACAAGCATCCAGCATATTCTATTTCAAAAGCTGGAGTAATTAATTTAACAAAATTTCTTGCAACACATTTAGCACCAAATATTAGAGTAAATTGTATTGCACCAGGAGGAGTAGAATTTGATCAAAGTGAAAATTTTAAGAAAAAATATGCTAAACTTACTCCGATGAAAAGAATGCTTAAGAAAAACGAATTAAATGAAATTACAGAATATTTGTGTACAACAAAGTCATCATATGTCACAGGATCAACATTTGTTATAGATGGCGGATGGACCAGTTGGTAAAATCAAGAAAGAAAATCCGTTTTGGAATCATAGGTTGTTCAAATATAGCTGAAACATCGGTTATTCCAGCAATAAAAGAATCAAAATTTGCGGAAGTTGAATTTATTGGAAGTAGAAATCAAAAAAAGGCAGTCCTTTTTGCTAAAAAATTTGGTTGTAAAAAATTTGGAGATTATCAAGACGTAATTAATGATAAAAATATTGATGCAGTTTACATTTCAACACCAGTATCATTACATGAAAAATGGGTAATAAAATCTGCAAAAATGAAAAAAAATATTTTATGTGAAAAATCACTATCTAATTCATTTCAATCAGTAAAAAAAATGGTAGATATTGCTAAGAAAAATAAAGTAATATTATTCGAAGGTTTAATGTTTAGATTTCATCCATCTCATAAAAAAATTTTAGAATTAAATAAAAAATTGGGAGAAAATTTTACTTTTTATAGCAGATATGGTTTTCCAGCAATTTCAAAAAAAAATATTAGATACAATAAAAAATTGGGTGGAGGAATTTTAAATGATGCTGCATGTTATCCTATTTATGCAAGTAGAATGATTTTTGGTAAAGAACCTCAAAAAGTTAATTGTGTTTTTCAGAATGATCAGAAAACAGGAATAGATGAGAAAGCAACTATTTTATTAACATTTGATAAAAATCAAACTGCACAATTTAGTTGTGGTTATAAATTAGAATATCAAAACACATATTCAATTTGGAATGAAAAGGGTTCAATTTCACTTGAAAGAGCATACAATATTCCACCAAAAATGAAACCAATAATTACATTTCAGGCACAAATGAGAAATAATAAAATCGTCATTAAAGCTGCTAATCATTTTACATTAATGATAGATAATTTTTCTAAACAATTATTTTCATCAAAAAATGTAGAAAATAATTTTAAAGATATTTTAAATCAAGCAAAAATATTGGAGGCAGCACGAATTTCTGCAAAAAATAAATCCACAATTAAAGTAAGTGAGATAAAATAGATACTAAATATTATTTTTTAGTTGATTGAATTTTTAATAATGTATCTTCATTCATGTTACAATTACTAACTACACATTTTTTACACCAATCGTTTTCCCAAAATTTACCTTCTTTGTGGATAGATCTTAGATTATTCATCTCATCACTATGCCATAAATCATAGATTGACTGTTCATTAGCATTTCCAACAGCTAATTCTGCACTAAAGAAGGCACAACAAGGACATACTGCACCAGTATTATGTATGAAAAATCTTTGCCAAGGTTGTTGACAATTAAATCCTTCTTGCATATCAGTCCGGTAAATAGAATCACTTGGAAATAAACTACTATAATCAAATTCAGTTTCAGGTGGAACAAATTCTTGAAAAGCTATAAAATCAGCTTTGTTTTCCCATTTTTTTACAAATAATTCTTCTTCATGTTCATTCATTGAACTTCTAACAAAATTTACTCCAATAACAGGTAATTTTTGTCCTGATTCATTTCTCATTTTAATAAATCTCTCAATATTATTCATAACAGAATCATATTTTCCACCGACTCTAACTTTTTTGTATGTCTCTTCAGTTGCAGCATCCAGACTAAATCTCATTCGTGTAAGACCGCAATCTAGTAAACTTTTAGAGCGTTCTTCAGATAACAGAGTAGCATTTGTATTCATCATTATGTCTAAAAATCCATGTTGAGAAGCAAATTTGATATGTTTTTCTAAATCAGGTGTAAGTAATGGTTCATTAATTCCTTGAGGATTAAGAGATGGACAACCATATTTTTCTGCCTCTAAAATAATTTTTTCATAAAGTTCCCAACTCATATGATCTTCTGAAATGTATTTTTTACTAGCTTCAGGAATTCCAATAGTGCATGTTGGACATCTTAAATTACATATTTGATGAAGTTCCATTTGAAGATATAAAGGGAAATCAGTTAATAATTCAAATTTATTGACAGCATCCCATTTTTTTCTATAATTAACAAAGTCCTGACCAATAATTGAAGATAGTTGTTCTTCAATATCTTCTTCATTAGAAAACATTCTCACTTTATTATCAGTGGTATAAACAGAACTTTCCATATAATTAAACAAAAAATGTATAATAAAAATATAGATAAAAAACCATGCCTAATTATTAATTAAGATATTTTCTGATAAGCAGATGCCATTGTAAAAAAACTCTCATCATATTTTTTGTACAATTTTTCAAATTCATCTATTGTTTTTTTTGTTTTTCCATGAGATTGTAATGAGTCTAATATAACAAATTCTTTCATCATATTCCAATAGGGTATTATAATTTGATTACTTTCTATAGATTCAATTAAAAATGAAAGTTCACTAGATGAAAAATTGAAAGATGATAATGAATTTTTAATTAATTTGGGTAATTCCTCAATTTTTTCAACTTTTGTCACCATACTTGTAACATCATAAAACACATCACTAAAAACAATAACAGGCTTTTTGAAAAACAGGGATTCTAATCCACTAGATGAATTGATTAAAAGAACAAGATCAGATTTTGCAATCATTGTAAAATTATTTACGTTTGGATTAATTAGACGAACATTAGGTAATGCAAGAATTTTTTCATAAAATTCTGTTGGACGCCATAATTTTGATTTCTGACCAGGATGTTCTTTAACAAATAAAAGATGTGAAATAGGAATAGATTTTGCAATATTTTCAATAATAGAAAATGTATTTACATGAAAAGGTGCCCAGGCATAACTCTGGGATTCAGGTTGTACAGGTAATGGAAAATATACAAATTTTTCATTTGGAATGTAATTCAAACTATATTTATTTAAAAAATTCTCCCTAATTCGTAATTCAGATGGTGTTTGTAATCTCCATTTTAACATTTTAGACTTAGTTTTTCCCCAATTAAGATAAATTGGTTCTGGTTCTGTATTGAATCGTTTTGAATATCTAGAAATTTTTTGATTAATAGTAGATTTTCCAAATTCAGCAGATTCAAAAGATTTTACAGTTTGTGATAAAGCACGTTTTTCAATAAATTCCGGACCATATTCATTAATTTTAGATAGTGGTGAATTTTTAATTTTTTGAAAATCATTTTTTAAATTACTTATCAATAAATCATCAGATATAACAAAAGAATCGGCTAGTCTAGTTTCAACTAACATTAAGGTTTTAATTTTAAGTGATTTAGCAATATTATAAAGTAAAAAATTAGATAAGTTTTCACCAGTTTTTTGCATTAAAATAAAATCTGGTTTTACCCGATTTAGAAAATCATAAAAAAATTTTGTAAGAGACTGTATTATAGATAATATCTCATCAGATGTAAAAGAATGAAAAAAATCTCTTTCTTGTAAAAAAGTTCTTTCTGAGGATGCAATTAACCAGAAATTTAAGCCTAATTCATTTTCTATTTTTGCCAAATATTCTAAATCAGGTTTAGATGAATTTTTAATATAATTTTCTGGATAATAATGTAATTCTTTAAATTGAAGTTTAGTTTGTTGTTTAAAAAATTCCATATCCTTTTGATATGAAACCATTCCATAATATTCAAAATCATCTAAATTAGAAAGATATCTAGATATTCCATAATGAAGATATCCATATGGGCCATCTAACCAAACAAGTATTTTTTTTGTCATTTAATGATTTTTTTCTAGAATTATAAAAATATAGAGATTAATAGCTACTAACGTTAACAAAGTGATCTAAAAATTCATTTATTTTTTTCCATTATCATATCTTTCATACGTTACACTAAATTATACAATTAATCAAAGTAAATTACTAAAATGAAAATTGCTCTCGTTTCTGCATTTTTAGAAGATGAAGTGTACGAAAAAAGACTAAATAATGAATTTATGGAGAAAGTGATTTGTAATGAAGATCATTTTTATCATAGAATTGCAAAATCACTTACACAAAATGGATTAGAACCTGTTGTACATTATTTATCTGAAGAAAAAGAAATTAAGGAGTTCACTCACAAATATGGTCATAAAATTAAAAGAATTCCTGCAAAAAAATACCCATTTATTCATGAATCAATTGTAAGATCACCAGAATTAATAAAAAATATACAAAATGATTTTGATCTTTGTAATTTTGTTTCTGGATATTATGTAAAATATAAAATTCCAGATATGTTTGATTATACTACATCAAAATTATATAAAAAAATGCCCATAATAGCTAGATGGGCAGGTGGGAATCATAAATGGTTACTACCACTAAGAAAAGAAATTAAAAAAACTTCATTAAACAAATGTGATAAAATAATTTGTTCTGGAGAAAATGAGATTAAAAATTTAGAAAAAATTTTTGAAATACCTAAAGAAAAAATTCTACAAATTATGAATCCAATAGATACTACAATTTTTAAATCTAGAGAGAAAGAAATAGCAGCAAAAAAATTAGAATTAGATTCTAATTATCAATATTTATTGTATGTAGGAAGGCTTTCTAAAAATAAAGGAATTGAAGAGATTTTGAATGTATTTAAAAAATTAAAAGAAAGTCATTCGCATTTGAAATTAATTTTAATTGGAGATGGTCCACTACTAAATCAAATTCAAGACTATATTAAACAAAATAATTTAATCACAGATGTAATTCTTCCAGGTAGATTAACTCATGAAATTGCCTGCTACTACTATAACATAAGCTCAGTTTTACTAAATATTGGTGCATCAGGAGGATTAGCAAATGTGGTAATAGAAGCAATTGCATCAAAATTACCAATTCTTGCAACAAATGTAGGTGCAACAAAAGATTATGTAAATAGTAAAATGAATAATGGAATTTTAATTAATTCAAATAATGAATTAGAAATTGAAAATGGGATAATAGAAATTATTTCAAATGAAAAAAAATATAAAAATTCAAATAATAATATTCTAGAAAAATTTTCATTTAATTATTTTGGAAAAAAGCTAAATGAGACATATATGGAATTATTAAATAAATGATATTTTTCATAAAAGGTTTAAACAGCAAAGGAATATGATGAAAATATGAGTCAAGGATGGGTTAGAAGGCGTTGGTGGGAATTTCGTGCAGGACATAGTGTATACTTAATTTTTGTTTTAACATTTATCAATTTTATTTTAATTGCATATAGATTATTGATTGAAAAAATTCCAATGTTCCAAGATCTTATTCCTAATTTATCCATATTTGTTTTATTATTTTTAGGATTCTATATTCCAACTGCAATTATTATAGGATTCTGGCATAGAAAAACTCAGTTAAAGGTTGAAACAACATTAACCATGCAACAAAATCCAGTTTTTGCTAAAATGATTAGGAGTATTTTAGATGTACAAACAGGCAAAGCAAGTGATGAAGAAATTAAGGAGTTTAGAGAATTTTTAATGAAAATAGAAAAGAAGTTGGATTTTTAAACAATGAAATTTGGAAAAGTTTTCATTAAAAGACGTTGGTTTGATGGAAGAACTGGCACAACAACATACCTATTATTTGGGTTAACGTTAATGAATTTTATTTTAATATCATATAGATTCTTGATTGAGGATAATGTATTGTTTAAAGATTTAATATCTGATTTAACGATGTTTTCAATAATTTTTATTGTTACTTACGTACCAATTTCAATACTAATTGGTTATTGGCATAGAAAAACTCAATGGAAAGTTGAATTGGCAATAAAACAATTAGAAAATCCAGTAAATGCTAAAATGTTTAGAACCATTTTAGATGTTCAAACAGGCAAGGCTAGTGAAAAAGAGGTTAAGGAGTTTAGAGAATTTTTGACAAAGATTGAAAGTAAAGAGTAATGAAATTTTTATATTAATGTAAAAAATTGATAAAATAGTTTTGAAATTAGATTTTATTAAAAAGGGCCCAGTATTGTTCAT
>Ga0315331_10002692_pt1 | contig 13418 bp, 17 predicted proteins | sample M160m34915metaG_FD_203456 | JGI IMG/M metagenome (GOLD analysis project Ga0315331, IMG submission 203456) | Ammonia-oxidizing marine archaeal communities from Monterey Bay, California, United States - M1 60m 34915 | ecosystem: Environmental > Aquatic > Marine > Intertidal zone | place: USA...
CCAAGAAAAGATCCAGCAGTAGCTTTTAAATTAATTGAAGAGGTTAAAGCTCAGGCTGACAGATACTACGGTTTACCAAATCCACAAATACCCCCTGCTATATCTCAGGTTAAACAACAACGTGCTACAAACTCCTGGCTAAACGTATGGCAAGAAGCTTATCAGCAAATTTTGTGTTTAGCTGTGCAGTACATGAGCCCAGAAGAAATTCAAAGAGTAACAGGCTCACAGATGCCACTGGATATGTCTGTCAATGAATACGATGTTGTTCTTAAGTTTGATGTAGCAGAAGCTTTAGATCCTGAGGGTGTAGAAAAACGTTTAAGTGCAATTGCACAATACATTATACCTCAAGACATGGCTGGGGTAATTGATAGAGCTAAACTTATTGAATTTCAAACCAGAGCTATAGCTCCAGAATACGCTGAAGATCTAATCGTTCCACAACAACAAGCTACCATCAAAATGAAGGAACAAGTTAAGTCTGATGTTACTAAGATGATGGTTGGCGTTGAGCCGGAGTATAATCAAGATGTAGATCCGGCTGCTGGCAATAAGCTGGCAATGTTGGAAAACATTTTACAAAACAATCCAAAGCTTCAGCAGCAAATTCAAGGCGGCGATGAGTTGCTTCAAAAAATGCTAGAAGCTTATCAGCAGAATTTACAATTTTCTGTACAACAACAACAAAACGCACAAATAGGAAAAATGGGTATGAGTCCGGTGACAGGACAATAGAATGAGCAAAGTAGGCGATATCTTTAACTCACTTTACGAAAGCGTTACTTCTGCTCAAAAAGCTGTAGAAACGCAACACCTGGAGAATGTTCGTAAACAATATTTTACAGATTCAGGTGAACCTAAAACAACTCCTATTACGGTTGGAGATAAGACACACAATATTCCTCTGTATTCCTTAACCCCTCACCACAATTTGATTATTGATGAAGTTTCAATTGATTTTGAAATTGATATGAATCATGGAGAAGAAGGTTCGGTTGGTTTTTTTGGCAAATTCAAAAAATCCAAAATGGCAAATGTTGTCATTAAGTTTAAAGGAACAGATAAGGCTGAAGGTTGGGCAAGGATAGGCACTACACTTAACAAACAAATACCTAATTATTAAATAATATGGCAGGGCCATCAAATGAGCAATTGCTCAAAACAATGCAAGGGCTTCCGTTATCGGAATTAATATGCGATCCATTAGTATCAGCAGCCAAGTCACAGCGAAAACTAGCAGAGGTAACACTTGATTTTGTTAGCAGCATAGGATTTGAAACTGATCCTAAAACAAAAAAAGTTAAAACCAGAACAGTCGATGTTGAAACAGAAGTTCCAATAAAAGGCAGAACTGGCTTTGCTAAACGGACGATAAAAATGCCATTAATTACGATGGTTAAAACTCCGAATCTTGCTATCGATGATGTGAAGATTCATTTTGACATGGAGATTAAAAGTCACACTGAAGACAAAACAGGAAGCGAGACTGTTGATAAATCAGAAAGCGAAACACACGCATCAGGAACTGTGTCAGGTAGTTTTTGGGGAGTTGGTTTTAGTGCAACTGCTGGCCATTCTAGTGGAAGCTCTCACACAGGCACGGTTACATCTTCACAAACTCGCGAGACTGATTTCTCTGCTCGCTATTCAGTTGACGTTTGTGCGAAATCGCTACCTCCAGAGGAGGGTCTTGCTAGATTTACGCAAATGCTCGCGACTAGTATGGAGCCAATCGATACACAGGCTACAGCTTAATGGACAAAGAAGATTTAACAATGTTCCGCTGGGAAGGTGAAAACCGTCTTTGGGACAAAATTATTTCTGTGCTAGATGATCACATAAAGAATGCAAACAACTATGTGACAATGGCACAACAAGCAGATAGTGAACGATCTTTTCATGCCGGATCTTTAAGTGAAGCTGGCGATATAAAAGATCATTTGATGGACTTAAAGAGTCAGGCTAATAATACCAACGACTCCCTTGAGTGAGGGAGTTACGGTCGCCTACCGATGCTCGGAGTCTCCTGGTGTAAAAACTAGGAGGCTCTTTTTTTTGCCCTTCCCTGCTTATTCATGTCATTAAGTGTAACCATGTTGAAATAAAATATATAGGGTCGCTTTTTTTGTTCGTATAAAAGCCATGACTTTCTGGGTTTAGAGAAATCCTGTGGTCGAATTCTTGCAGACCTAAAAAACGCATGGCTGAGTCAGAGACTACAATGGCAGAGGGAAGCACTGCCTCATTATCGGAAAGCTTCAACAATGTTGGCGATGTATTGAACGAGGACGGCCTTGCAGCCGCCGTGGAGGAATTCGTTCAGCCTCAAGAATCGGCCCCTGAGCCGGAACCCCCCGCCGAGGTTGAATCAGATGAGCAAGGGCAACCGGAAGAAAATGATCTTTCACAGGATGAACAAGAAGATTCTGGTTCTAGTAACGTCCAGAAGCGGATTGATAAGCTGACCCGTCAACGCAAGGAAGCTGAAGCCGATGCCGATACATATCGACAGGAGCTGGTTGAAATGCGTGATGAGATTGCTAGTTTAAAAGAAAGCAAAGAAGGGCCAGCACCTAGTAACGATAATCCTTACTCCAATAAAACCACAGTCCGAGAATTAGAACGGGCCTCGGAGGAAGCGGAGGATTGGTTAGAGTGGTGCGAGGACAATCCCGATGGCGGTGATAGAGGAGACCGAGAATATGATGTTGATGACATCAAAAAAATTCGGAGAGCAGCTAGAAAAGCGTTAAGGACGCATATTCCAAAGCAAAAGGAATTCATCGAAGCAGCTAGGAGTTATGATCCTATTGCAAATGATGTTTACCCGTTTTGGCGTAAGCCAGTTAGTGCTGAATACAAAGTTGCTCAAGAATTTATTAAATCGGTTCCAGGCATAAAGCAGTTTCCCGATTATAAAATCATTATAGGTGATTATCTATACGGACGATATATGAGAGACCAAGCTGCTAATAAAAAGTCTGCTCCTAAAACCCAGAAAGCTCCACCTCAACCTTCTGCACCTTCTGCACCTCCTAAACAGAAGTCTGAAGACAGGACTAGAGATGCAGCTCTTCGCAGTTTTCATGGAAGTGAAGGGTCAGTTGATGACTTAGCAAGTGTATTGGGCCAAACCGGCCTATTGAGAGGATAATTAATAATGGCTGATATTTTATTAGAAAGTAGTCAGATCGGAAAAAGGGAAGACCTTTCCGATCTAATCGCAACGGCAGATCGTAAGAACACGCCGTTTTACAATGGTGCTAAAAAAGGTGCTGTACCTAAAAACGTAGTATTCCAATGGCAGATGGACAAGTACAACAGTGTTACCGCTGATACATCTGAAACTGGTGCTTCTAGTGGGAACGACCTACAAGGCACTTCATCCACAGTTGATGGTGATGATGCAAGCCTGACAGACGGTTTCGCTGATTCAAATACTCGTAAGTTAGCTCAAAACTATGTTCATACTTTTGACAAGACCGTGGGTATTGGTTTCTTAGCAGAAGACGTTTCAACTGTTGCTGGTGCTCCAAGCGAACTAGCTCGCTCTGTTGCTCGTCGCATCGTTGAAATGAAGCGTGAAATTGAAAAGCATATGCTTTCAAAGTCTAACGCTGTTACTCAGGTTACTGCTTCTGGCACTCATCGAACTGGTTATAAAACCAAGGCTCTTGGATCATTTATCCATGAAGATGGTAAAGCTGGCGAAACTAGTGGAGACATGGGAGGCACTGACGCTTTCACTGTTGATTCTGCGTTTCAGCCAGCAGCGTCAAATAGCACAGGAACAATCGCTGGTATTTGGACGGGTGCAGCTACAACTGTAACTGAAGAAGTGATTCAAAATGTCCTTCAAGGGATGTATGAAGAAACAGGCACAGTTCGTGATTTCACTGGAATTGTTGGCACATCGTTAAAGCGTAAGTTTACTAACTTAGCGTCTACTAACACGGTGACAAGTACGCTAAACACAGCCGATACTGATGCTGGTGCTTCTGGGGATCAAAAAGCTTATCCTCCATTAGCCGCTGATCAGATTCGTTCAATTACAAGAGCTCAGGAGTCACGTTCTTTCGTTAACACGATTGACGTTTTCACCGGAGATTTTGGAACCGTAACCTTAGTTCCCGATCATTACATGGATCATGCTAACAATGGTTATATCATTCCTTTTGATGAGGTTGAACTAGCTGTTCACACTGCACCTAATGTTTCTGAATTACAGAACAATGGAGGCGGTGAGCGTAGATTGCTTCGGGCCATCATGGGACTGAAAGTTTACAATCCTCGCGGATTCGGGCGTATACGCTCTAACTAATGCCTAACTCATTAGAGTTTGACTTATCATCGGTTCCTACCGATCTCCTTCCCGCACTGGAGAAGGAGTTTCGGGAGGGCCGTTTAAAGCAACACGTTGACGCTCAGACGAATGCAGCGAAGACGATAGGTTCCAGCCGTGAGACTGACTATAAATCAGTCAACGGTCTGGGCCGTTTGCGTTTAAGGATTGATCCATATACATATCACTATTTTGGCCAGCGACTAGGTTATAATTGTTGGCATAATGAGGAATTCTTAAAAGAGTTTGAAAGGGATAACCCCGCTTCTCGCGTAAATTGCGGAGGCACAAAAATCCAAGCAGGGTACGGCACAAAGAAAACTAAATTTACTAAGAAATATGGAAGCGGTTGATTTCAAGATTGTACTAAAACAAATAGCTGCTGCTTCTGGTATCGACCAGGATTCTATTCCTAATTCTTTTTTTACTCAGGTAAGGGACTATGCAGACCGAAGGGTAGCAACTGCATGGGACAGGGCTGAGTGGCCAGCTACAATTAGATACAATTCACCAACAGTTAATACTTCTGGGAATATAAATAAATTTACTTATCCAACTGGAGCGGATGTGATCTTAAATGTTTATTCTGATGATCCTCGCACTAGCACAACGATAAAAACTTACAGCTACACTTTGACAGACACAGGAACTGCTCGCGAAGTGATAATCCCAGAAGCGGATACTAGCGTGACTGTAGAATACAAAGAAGCTCCTCCAGAATTTACTGGCGACACTCATTTAGCATCCGGCAAAACTTATTCTGCTGGCGAACAAGCTTATTACGATGGCAACTTTTATACAGCTAATAGTAATAGCACTTCTGGCTCATGGAGCAGCAGTGCCTGGACGATTGTGAAGTGTCCTAAATTATTCCAAAGCTATCTTGTTAAAGGATGCTATGCAGATTACTTGAGAGCTAACGGCCAAACACAAGATGCAACTATTGAGGATCAAAATGCAGAAGGTATACTTTTTAGGGAAACAGAAAAGCTTCAGCGAGTGCAGGGGCAAAACAGAAGAATCCAAATGAACACTTATTGATATGACAGTAACAGAAGCAAAAATAACTGTATTAAAACGCTTAACTGGAGATGTAGATTTACCAGAAAGAGAGCACAGAAAAAAACTGATTATCCAGAACACTCATGCTTCTAACGTGCTTTACGTTAAGCTTGTTTCAAGCGGAACAGTGAACGCTACAGCAGCAAATTATGATATTCAGATAGCTGGGAAAGCTAATATAATTTTAGATAATTATTCTGGGCCAGCAAAGGCAAGTGCTACAGATGTTAACTACACGGAGCTAGGTTAATTTTCATGGAAACTAAAAAGGTAGACGAACTAAAAGGACAGCTATCAATGCTGTATCAGGCGGCGGCAAATGCACTTTTATCAAAGCAACAGCACGATGCTTGCCAGCAAGCAGCTCAAGCCCTTATGGATCATTTAGAGGAGTTTGGTAAGGCTGATGTAGCCGAGGACTCCCCTAGTGAATCTTGACGATTTGAGAGTAATTGCAGTTGGGGGAGCCGGAGTGGGCTCTGTACTAGTTGAGATTGATATGGCTTTGAAATTGGTCATAACAATTTTCAGCTTATTGTATGTAGGAAAAAAAACTTTGGACTTATATAGGAACAAAAAATCATGAATATATTCAACGGTAAACGCACTTATTTAGTAGCCATCGGAGGCATACTAACCGCCCTTGGGGCTACGTTTGAAGGGAGTATGCAAGTAACAGAATGCATCTCTCTTTGTGTGACGAGCCTTTTAGCTATCTTTCTCCGTAAAGGGGTAAAGGCAGGGCCAGATCCAATAGTTAAATGATAGGGCTTGTTAAAGCCTTGTCAGGATTACTCAAGGCGTTCCCTAAGCTGGCAGACATCTTAGAGGACGCACTTTTTTATTTTAGAAATGCTCAAGCTGAGTCACATAGGATTAATAAAGATATTTCTGTTGATGCTTTTATTGGGAAGCACAGTGGGGTGTCATGTGACAAAGTACAATGGAGCGGAGAGGTGGATGATGCATCCACAAGCACCGGAGGCGGCACGGGTAGCACCACTTTTCACAGCGGGAGTCCTGAAGGAAATAAACAGACTTGAGGCAGAACTCGCCAAAGCTAAAAAATGAATGCCAGCACTTCACCCATTAAATGACGGCGACCCTGCTTTTGTAGGTGTTAACGCAAAGATAGCACCAGACAGACTTAAACCTGGATTTGTTTCTGATGCAGTAAATGTACGCTTCGATAATGGGGCAATTGTTCCTCGTAAAGGCTTAAAAAAAGTAGGCTGGGTAAATCAGACTAACACTGAGATTACTAGTCACTCCACTGGAGGCCGTCACATAGGTTTTAAGCCGTTTTTAAATGTAAAGGGCATTGGCAAGTTCAGCGACCCTAACGGTGTCTCCTGGTTGCTTGCAGCAAGTGCAGAGGGCAATGCTGGATCTCACAAGGTCTATGCAATGACGGCTGGCAATGACATTCAAGTCGTTAATAGTAATTTAACTTTTGATGAAAATGATGTCACATTTGTTCAGTGTTTCAATGTGGTGCTAATGTTTCGCGGCGAAGACCTTGAGCCTTTAAAGCTTAGTAGGATCGATGATGGATTTGTTTCTATTGCTCAAGAGGAAACTGACACTACAATTGATGAAAATGAAGACCGGGAAATAGTAGACGATGGAACGGATCAGATTCCAAACGCTAACTCTGGCTTGTTTTTTTCAAACAGACTTTTAATTCCTCATAGCCGCGACTTAGTAGCTGCTTCAGATTATTTAAGCTACACACGATACCAGCCCATTCTTTCAAATTTCCGCATTAATTCTGGCTCTGATGATAAGCTTGTCGCTCTTTGGAAATTCGACCAAACCACCCTGCTCTGTTTCAAGGAGTCAAGTGTCTATGCCGTTAGGAATATTGTAGGCAATTTGTCGGACATTTATTTAGACGAATTAAGTAGAACGATGGGCCTAACTGGTGCGAAGGCAGTTACAACAGTTGGTAAGGATGTTTGGTTCTTAAGTGACCAGCGAGGTATTGTTAGCTTGCAGCTCCATGAGTCAGGCAAACTACAAGGCCAAGACATTCCGGCCTCTGATGCTATCCAACCTTTAATCGACAGAATTAATTGGGATTATGCTCATAAAGCTGTAGCTGCTTATTGGGGTAATCGTGCTTATTGGGCTCTGCCTGTTGATGGAGCTAAAGAAAACAACATTGTAGCAGTTTATGATTTTAGAAACGGAGCCTGGAGTGGATACGACACTGGTGAAGCGTTTACTAAAGATGGTGTTTGCAATGGGGCTACACAGTATACCAGTGAGGGAGCCTGTGTTGCTTTCGGCGGTGCTTGTAGTGACGCAAACAAAAAGGACAAGGTGAGCTGCGAGGCAGTTGGCACTTGCAGTGTCGGAGGGGGTTCACACACTAATAAAACAGCTTGCGAAGCGGCTGGAGGCAACTGGACACAAACTAATACATGGACACCATCGGGAACTGGTTGGACTCCTGAGATAGGGATAAAAGATTTTATTACCTTTAAGTTTGGTGGAGCAGAACGCTTATTTATGCTCACCAGTGAAGGATACATGGGTGTTTATGATGATCCAATTATCTGCGATGATTATGATGAGAGAACAGTAACTGCAACAACTTCTGGAAGGAATAGTTTATATGATGACATTCCAACCGAGGTTACTACAAGGGGTTACTCAATGAACTCTGTTGATTTTAAGAATTTCAAACAAGCTAACGTAGGCATAGCAACTAATAACGTAGTAGGCGACTCTGGAGGTATTACAATTACTTGCAAGCTGGATGGAGTTAAAGAAACTGAAAAGATTGTTGAAAATCTTACTTTTAGTCGCACCAAATATCACAAGCCTTTTGATAAGGCTAATTATCAAGAAAGCAATGTCAACGATGACAATCTAGATCCAGATCGTGAAGATTATTCTATGGATGTAGACACTGCGTTTGACCCAAAAACAAACGGAGTTGATCCAGATAAACGACAGGATTCATTGCAGAAAAAAAGTTTTAATTTAAAAGGAAGCTTCCTCCAGATGAAAATCGAAAACACTAAAGGTGTTACAGAAATAAAAAGCACCGAGGTTTCAGGAATACCTGACGCAACAACAATTACAACAAGGAGATAAATAAATGCCATTAACCGCAAAAGTAGTACCAGGAGAAACATTCCCAGATAGTGAAAATGTCACAAGAGCCAAACTGAGAAACGCAGCCAACCCTACTGTTACAGTAGAGAACACTCTTAGTAATGGGGAGGTTGCAGCCGATGCTGGAATAGCATTGTCTAAATTAGAAGGAGTTGCCGCATCCTCTATTATAATGGGTCATGCAACAACCAACAACGCATCAAACAGCTCTTTAAAAGCAATAGCTCCTGTTTCAATTCCGACCTCTGGGGCAAACACAGGAGGCTCCATAAATGCAACCACTGGGATAACCCCAAGTAATAATACAGTAAGTTTTGATTCATTAAAAGTTGATGGAGTAAACAATGTTGTTCGCGGTGCAGATGAGATGGGATACTGCACAATTGGAGGCAGTGTTAATACTACTCACCGTAATAAAACAGCTTGCACTGGAGCTGGAGGTACTTGGACTGAAGAGGTAGTTGCATCAAACGATGTAGTTTTGCTTTGCAATGTTTCACAGGATGATAACAGCGAACAAATTGGTAACAATGCAGACAACTTGAGGAAGGTCACTGTGTCTTCATTGTTAAAAAGCACATTTAGTACATCGATTGCGTTAACTGATCTGACATCTAGTGGAGCTTTGGCTGCTTCGACTACAAAGACAATTGATTTTGATGCAAATCCTGTCCAGGCAATTGCTTGTACAACTCCAAGTGCTGGCACAACCAATCAATTCACATTAACTATAAAATTCAGCAATCTACCTTCAACAACTTCGACAGCAAAAAATATCCAAGTTGTTTTGTTCAATCTAAGCTCAACAGATTACGTTAACTTAAGTTTTGACACCCCAACTAATGGTATTCTTAGGTTTATAGGATCTAAACCTCCATCTCGTTTAGCTGCTGGAACGGCGGCGGTGATGGCTGTAACGGGTTGGCCAAATAATAATGTCCTAATTGGGTACTCAGCAGAAGTGCCAGCTTAATTATGATCGGTGTACATAATTTATTTAGTAATCCTGGTTTTGTTGGAAACATAAAACAAGACCTCTCAAGTCTTTCTATCACAACCGAACAACCAACAACTGGGAGTGATGTTCGCAAAGCTACTCAAAATTTGACTGCAAATAATTATGCTGCTCAATGTTACACTGGGACAAGCCAGACATCTCAATACACTAATAAAGCAGATTGCATTGTTGACACCAATAGGGCTTGGAGAGCTGGTGCTTATGGTACGCTTACAGTAAATAAATTTGATGAAAAATTAAGCATTGGTGATGAGCTTGTTTTTGCCAGTTCTGTAACTGCTGGCAATTATGTTTCTTCAAAAAGAACAATTTTCACGCTTACAGTAGCTAAAGCTGCAAGCTCTGGTGCTCAAACTTTAACAGGGACATTTAATGGGCCAATAGCAAACAATGACATCATTGTGTCGCACAGGCGATACGTTCCAGCGTTTATGGAATATCCATCTGCTCCCGTTGTTGATAAAGATAAAATAATCAGCATGACTTGCATCACTAACATAACGGCTCAACATGATTATTATGGAGGAGGATTTGAATATAGATGGATTCAAACTGACAAGATAACTGGGCCGGATGGAGTGAATCCTGGAGACATAGGTGGTGACCTTGGTGATAGCCATAATAATTTTAAATACCCAAACAATTTATCGTTACCTATAACTGCTGATTCAGATCTGAGAAGAAAACCTAGAGTTTTTTACGCAACCTCTAGTAAAAATGGTTTTTCAAGAGGGAGCGAAGATGGTCTTGATTATGTCAATGTTATTCCTAGTGGTGATGCAACAATGAGCACTCTTGAAATAGGCCCGTTTGGCAGTTTATTTGCAAAGCAAGGAGGCGACAATGATACCCCATCAAAAAGAGGTAGTTATTTTTGGTGTGAAGTAGTTTTGTATGAGTTAAAAAATAGTAATTATTATATTCGTAAAGTAATCCAATCCCCACCTTGGTTCTTGGAGGTCACAGGCTTTTGAGTGACAAACAAACATTGCCGCCATTATCGATCACAGATCGTCAGGTATCTGGGCAAGCTAAAATAAAACATTCAAAGCTTGCTCAGGTTAATGATGCACAAATATTAATTGGAGGAGCTAATAAAAAACTTAGTGCTCAAGAAATAACTGGTGATGCTACTCTTCAAAACGATGGAACACTGTTACTGGATGATTCAGTTTTTGAATCCAAAGTGAAATCAATTTTGGATGCATTGGGCATAGAAGCTGGAGCTTCCAAAAACATGACGCAAGCTGAAATCAAAAGCATATACCAAAAGGTTTCAGGCGTTAATCAGTTTAATAACGAGTACAAAGACTTAATCGATTCATCTACCCCTGACGCTAACTCTAATTCCTTGGCCCGAAGGGATTCGGACGGAGCTCTGTCAATAACGGTAGACAAGTTAGAGCCTGGTAAAATAACCACTACTCCGGCAGGGACAGGATCTGATCAGTCAGGTGACAATAAATTAACATTTGATAAGCAGCCAAAACCAATCACCGAAATTATAGCAAATTATGATCCAGACGGGGCAACAGGATCTGGCGAATTTGAGGTGGAGCATGGATTAGGATATGTGCCTACTGTAACAGTTTTTAGTGATGATGATTGCGGCAATTATGACGAGATCGATATGTACATTGAGAACACTGATACGAAGACTAAAATTAAATGGAATTCAATTAATACAAAAATTAGAACTCTGATAAAATAGTATGGCAGACAGGAAAATTTACATAACCCACGACTATCAAACTGCTGCAAATGTTAAAGGTTTAAAACTTGAAAACAACTTACCAACAGCGAGTGCCGGAGGAGTTGCTTACGATGGCAAATTTAAAGTCTCAGAATCATCAAGCTGGGACGATGTAACGACTGCGAACAATACGCAAACATTGGATAACAAAACGATAAGCGGAGGTTTATTTACAACTTAATCATGGCAAATTTAATACAACTAAAAAGAGCAAGTTCTTGGAATGTAAGTGAAGACCCTGGGGCAACAACGCTCGCAGAGGGCGAATTGGCTTGGAATAATAATGGGAAAAAATTGTGGATGGGTCGCAAGATCGCAACCACTGGAACTACCCATGAGCTTTATCGGGTTAACAAATCTGTAGTCGGTACTGCAAATAAAATTACAGTAACTGAAGCAGCAGAAAATTATACATTAACAATTCCTAATGATTTTCAAGTTGGCGACATAACAGTAACAGGCGACCTTACTGTTAATGGTAACACTACAACTGTAAATTCAACTACGGTAACAGTTGATGATAAGAATATTGAATTAGGCTCAGTAGCAAGCCCTACAGACTCAACAGCAGATGGGGGCGGGATCACTCTTAAAGGTGATACCGATAAAACCATTCTATGGTCGAACTCAAATAACCGATGGGATTACAACCAGGGGATAAGTGTAACTGGAACCATAAACGCAACAACTTACACTGGAGGCAATGTTAGTGAATGGGACACTGCATATTCAGACAGATTAAAATGGGACGGGGGTGCAACCGGATTAACGGCTTCAACTGGACGTACAAGTTTGGGCTTGGGTACTTCTGCTGTGCTCAATACGGCAGCAGTGACTAATGGCGCATCAACAGTTTCAACGGGTGATCAAATTTATGACTTTGTAATTGGTTTAGGATATTTAAACGGTAGTTCAACAATAGACGGTGGCACATTTTAGTTGAATGGCTAACACCATAAAAATAAAACGACGAGTAGGTGGGTCAGGTGATCTGGGTGCTTTAGCTGTTGGTGAACTTGGTGTTAACATTGATGACAACAATAAACTTTATGTTGGTACTTCCGCTGGTAACAAATTAACTGCACTACCAACTTCTGGCGGCACACTCACAGGCACTTTAAATGCAGTAGGAATAATTGCTTCTAGCAGTGTCTCCGCTGTTGGCTTAACTACCAGTTCTGGATTCACACTCACAAGTGGCGATACCTATTTCCAAGGGTCTGGTGGAGTTAACTTTAATGGTGGCCCAGTTTCGTTTTCTGCAACGGCACATATTTCTAGTAACGTAACTTTATATTCCTCTGCTCCTGTGCTAACTATACAAGATGGAGGAACATGGGGAACCAACGCTACTGGTTACATTGAGTTGAAAGATAGTGGCTCAACTATGAGCCAAATCGGTGTCACTGGCGATGATGGACATCTGGACATAAAGCAAAAAAAAGCTGGGTCAATTCGGATGTTCACCGACGATGCTGAGAGGTTTACAATTCGTTCTAATGGCGCATGTCGGCTGACAGACACCTCTTTAGTTGAGTGGGGCGGTGACACTAATGGCATTTACGGTTCCAACGCTGACAACTATGTAGCGGTTCGGGCGAACAATGGAGAGCGGATGCGGGTAACGTCAACAGGCGTAACTACAACAGGAACAATAACTGCAACTGGAGGCACAATTTCAGGCACAGCTAACTCTTTAAATGTCACATCAGCTTATTCCGCAAGTACTACCACTACAGCAATAAAAGTTTCTACAGTTGGTGGTTATAATGCGACTTCTGGAGTTTCAATTGATTTCGGTAACGACCAAGGAAGTTACGCAACATGGTTAACAGGCAGGATCGCTGGGAGGAAAGATGGAGGCTCATGGCAGGGTGCTATGGCTTTTTCTGTTAACGGAAACTCTTCAGCAACAGACCTTGATGAAAAACTACTATTAGATACCACAGGAGTAAAAGTCACAGGAACACTCAATGTAAATGGATATGGCCTAAACGTAACTGGATCAGGCCAACAAATGGCTCAATTCGGTAACACCTCTGGACGGTGTGGTATTGAGGTTAAGTCTAGCCAATGGTGTGAAATATTTTTTACAAACGCCTCTTACGCTGCTG